>ERZ840057.753-NODE-753-length-31242-cov-8.189470_pt1 | contig 31242 bp, 28 predicted proteins | sample MGYA00519907_ERZ840057 | MGnify/ENA primary metagenome ERZ840057 (study PRJEB31850, sample SAMEA3708862) | human gut metagenome | biome: human gut; feature: human-associated habitat; material: faeces | place: China | collected 2014 ...
CCACGGCCGGAAACAGCAGGGGAGAGACCGCCGCCATCGCGCCGTCGAGCTCCGCGCCCGTCATGCCGTACTGCGCGGCGAGCTCTGCCGGCAGCGCCGCCGCCATCGCCGGCGGCAGCACGAGCGCGCGCTGCGCCGCCGTGAACGCATCGTCCTCGCGCGCGCCCACGCCGAGCGCAAAGCGCACGCGCCACGGCGTGTCCGGCGCTGTGTGCACCGGCACGCTCAGCTCCACGCGCCCCGCGCGCAGCCACCCCGGCACCGGCCCTTCGGCCCGCCACGTGCCCGGCCGGTCGCACGCGGCGCACAGCCACGCCTCCGGCTTCTCGCCGCGGCCGAGGTGTCGCAGCAGCAGCGCGTCGCGCCGCAGCACGCTCTGAAAGCCCAGCCGCGCGAACGCCGGGTGGTTGACATAATCCTCCCACGGTGCGAGCACGGCCTCGAACACGAACCGCACCGTGCCTTCGATCCCACGCGGGGACGAGAGCGTCAGCGCGCGCACCTCGCCGTTGGCGCGGCCGGGCACGGTCAGCGTCTGCACGGCGGTCACGTCCCCGTGCCGGGCGGTGAACTGCGCTGCGCGCACCGTAAAGCGCCACTGCGCGCCCGCGGCCGTGCCCGGCAGCAGTGGGCCGGAGAAATCGTCCGTCTCCAGCCGCACGACCGGCCCGGCGGCGGGGTCTGCGCGCGTGCCGCGGCGGCAGACGCTCAGCGCGTGCCAGCGCGCGAAGCTCTGCCCGGCCTCCGATACGGCGAGGCAGTACGTGCCGTTGGAGAGCAGCGCGCAGCGCGGGGCTTCGGCGTCGATGCCCGTGCCCTCGGCCGCATAGTCCGGCAGGGCGCGGCGGCGCGCCTTTTCGGCCGGCTGTTCTGCGCGCCGCCGCAGCGCCGGCGCGCCCAGCGGCAGCCGCTCGGACAGCAATGTCGCGTGCGCGCGCATGGCGGGGTCGGCGAAAAACCACCGCCGCACCTGATCTCCGCACAGCGCGTTGCACGCCGCCAGCAGGCTCATGCCCTGGTGGTGCGCCATCACGCAGCGCACGATCTGCCCGCCGCCGCCCGTGCGCGCGCGGGTGCAGTCGAGCGCGTCGAAAAATCCGTGTTGCCCCAGCAGCCCGAGCGCCGCGAGTCTGCGCAGGTTGCGCATCGCCGCGCGCGGCTCGACCGCCAGCGCGAGAAAGCTGCTGTACGGCGAGAGCACGAGCTCTTTGTCCATGCCCGGCTGCAGGGCCAGCGCCGCACAGCCGTGCGCCTTGTAGCGGTAGCTCAGCGCGCTGTCGAGCGCGAAGTACGCGCTCTCCGACACGCCCCACGCCTGCCCCGGACGCACGCGCCGCCGCTGCACGTACAGGCAGAACTTCGCGCTCTCCCACAGCAGCGAGTCGCGCACCGGCGGCAGAAACAGCTCCGGCATCAGGTACTCGAACATCGACCCCGACCACGACACGCAGCCGCGGTAGTGGTCTTTCTGCACCTGCGCGCGCGACAGGGCGCGCCAGTGCTCGCGCGGCACGTCGCCCCGCGCCACGGCGAAGTAAGACGTCAGCCGTGCCTCGCTCGAGAGCAGATCGTAATAGCTCTCCGACCATTTGCCGCTGCCGGTGTCGATGCCGATGTGCATCAGCCGCCGCTGCGGGTCGTAGAGCGGGCCGAAGTCCATGCCGTCGCAGAGCATCTGCGCCCGTGCCGCGAGCTCGTCCCGCCCCCAGCCGCGCAGGGCGTTCGCCGCCGTGAGCAGGGCGGCGGCGCAGTTGCCGCTGTCCACCGTGGACACATACAGCGGCGGCATCGGCCGCAGCGTGCACGTGTGATACCAGTTGTAAAAGTGCCCGTTCCAGCGGGGTAATTGCTCCATGGTCGTGAGCATCCGCTCCGCCAGCGCCAGCCCCTGCCCGTCGTCGATGCCCAGCGCGTGTGCGCCGAGGGCGGACACGAGTGCGAGCCCCATGTTCGTCGGCGACGTGCGGTGCGCCGTGCCGGTCGGCGGCTGGGACTGCACATTGTCCGGCGGCAGGTAATGATCCTCGGCCGTGCAGAACGTCTCGAAATACTGCCACGTCGCCTTCGCCCAGCCCAGCAGCTCCCGCTGCGCCGCGCGCGACAGCGGCGCTGCCCCGGCCGCGTTCGGCGCGCCGAGCGCCGCCAGCACGAAGGGGCTGAGCATCCACACGATGCCGGCGGCCAGCCCCGTCGGGCTCGGCGTCAGGACGGCCGTGAGCAGGCCCAGCGCGCTCGCCGGCCAGAGCGCGCGCCAATATGCGCCCAGCCCGTCGCGCCTGCCCGCGCGCTGCGCCGCCGTCTGCCACTGCAGGAGGTTTCGGTGCGACACGGCCATGCGCCACAGCGCCGTCACGATGGCGGAGGTGTTCAAAATTGCCTCCCACGGCAGCAAAATCAGCCGCAGCACCGTCTGCGCCACGGCGCTGGCCAGCCCGTGCAGCACGTCGCTGTGGTAGCGCACGCGCGTGTCCGCCGGGTGCACGATCGGCTGACCGAGCGCGCGGATCAGCCCCTGCGCCAGCGCCAGCAGCGCCGCATACGCCGCCAGCCGCAGCCCCGGCCAGCGCAGCACGCAGCCGAGGAAGATGGAAATCCACGTCGCCGGGGCGACGAGCGACCGCCGCAGGTTGTCCGCCAGCCGGAACCGGTCGATCGGGTGCAGCGCCCGCGCGCGCCGGGAGAAGATCCACGGCGCGTTCTGCCAGTCGCCGCGGATCCAGCGGTGCGCCCGCGCACCCCAGGCCAGCGGGGCGGCGGGGAAGGTGTCCGTCAGCTCCACGTCGCCGAGAAAGCCGCCGTGCAGGTACGCGCCCTCGAGCGCGTCGTGGCTCAGCACGCGCCCTTCGGGGATGACCCCGCCGCCGCAGCAGTCGAGCAGCGCGCGCACGTCGAGAATGCCCTTGCCCGGAAAGCCGCCGCGGTCAAAGCAGTCCATATACAGCTCCCCGCACGCGCCGCCGTAGGGGTCGGCGCCGCCCGGCCCTGCGAACACGCGCGCCCAGTCGGTGGCATTCGCGCTCTGCAGCTCGGTGGCCATGCGCGGGTGCAGCAGGCCGTAGCCGCGCGTGACCACGCCGCGCTGCGCATCCACCACGGCGCGGTTGAGCGGGTGGAGCATCGCGCCCACGAGCGCGCGCGCCGCGCCGGGCGTCAGGCGCGTGTCGGCGTCGAGCGTCAGCAGGTATACCGTGCCGCTCAGGCCCGCCGCGTCCCCGGCGGCGCACTGCAGCGTGCCCGGCCGGTCGAGCACCAGCCGCGCCAGCTCCAGTAATGCGCCGCGCTTGCGCTCCCTCGCGCTCCATTTCCCGTCGGGGGTCTGTACGCGAGGGCGTGTGAAGAGATAAAACCGGCTGCCCCAGCGCGCGTTGAGCGCGGCGATCTCCGCGCGCGCCGCGCGCAGGATGGCGGGGTCGATGGGCGCGTGCGCCATGTCCGCCTCCGGCAGGTCGGCCAGCAGGCCGAACGTGAGCTGCCCGAGCGCGTCGCGGTTGCAGAGGTAGTATTCCTCCAGCCGCGCGCAGAGCGCGTGCGCATCGTCCGGGGAGGTCAGCAGCGCCGCGATGACGCACAGCGTCCGCCCCTCCGGCGGGATGCCCCGGCGCAGCGCCAGCCGCGGCACGAAGCGCGGCTTCGTCACGCGCAGCAATACCGCATCGAGCAGGCCCTTGACCACCTCCGACACCGGGATCAGCAGCAGCACTGCGCCCGACACGCTCTTTGTCGCAAAGCCCAGCAGCAGCGACAAAAACAGCGTCCCCACCACGACGGCCGCGATGTACCACCCGCCGTCGCGGCGACGTTCCGGCGCGCCGAGCACCTCGCGCAGCAAAAACCAGCCCACGTGCCGCCGCGCGCCCTCGCTGCGCTGCGCGCGCGCGAGCACGTCCTCGGCGATCTCGATCTCCGTCCGGCCCGTCCGCCGCGCCAGCCGCGCCACGGTCTGCCGGTAGTGGGCGCGCGTGGCCGCGTCCATCGCGGGGTAGACGCCCACCGGGTCGCGCGCGAGGATGCGCCCCACGCGGTCGCACCGCTCGGCCAGCATGCCCCACGCCGCCGTGCCGAGCGCGCGCAGCGACGTGAAGAGCGCGGGCGCGGCTGCACTGTCCCCGGCATAGCTCTCCGCCAGCGCGCACACCACGGCCGCCTGCAGCCCCGGCACGAGCAGGGCAAGCTCCGCCGTCTCGAGCGGCAGCGCGTCCTGAAACCCCTCCAGATACGCCTCCGCTGCCTTGACCGTCAGCGCCCCCCCGCACGCGCGCAGCAGCCCCGCGCAGCATGCGCCCAGCGCGGTCTGCTCGCCGGATGCGCGCACGCGCGCGTGCCGCAGAGCGGCCACGGCATCGCCCGCCGCAGCGCAGGCAAAGCTCCGGTTGTCGCGCAGCCACTGGCCGTTCGGCGTCTCGGGCGTGACGGCGCGCGCCATGCGCGCGAGCGTTTTTGCCGCCCGGCGGATGCACCCGGTGTCCGCGCGCCGCCGGCCGGTCACGGTCAGGGCGCGGGCGTCGCGCTCGCCCTGTGCGCGCAGGGCGGCAGTGTTGGTTTCGGCCATGAAGATCCCTCCAGAAACGGTTTGCAATACCGGAATTTTTCCCATCCGGCGCGAGAACTATGCGGTGACAAGAAAAAATACTTGACACCCGCGCGGAATGCGCGTATACTACTCGTGCTGTAAAGGAAAAATGGTTTACAGCGAGGAGGGACCCCACCATGCCGGACGAGACCGTGTGGCGCACGATGCTGTTCGATTTTTACGGCGATCTGCTCACGGACAAGCAGCGGGAGTATTACGACCTCCATTATAATCAGGACCTCTCTCTGGCGGAGATCGCCGCCAGCAGCGGCATTTCGCGTCAGGGCGTGTGGGACAACATCCGCCGCGCGGACGCCGCGCTGCGCGATACGGAGGCCCGGCTCGGCCTGGTGCGGCGCTTCGCCGCGCAGCGTGCAGCCGCGGCCGCGCTGGAGGATACGCTCACGAAGCTGCGCGACACCGTCGGCGGCGACGCCCGGCCCCTGGCCGAGCAGGCGCTGCGGCAGCTTCAGGATCTGAAAGGATAGATACCATGGCATTTGAATCCCTGTCGGACAAGCTGACCGAGGCGTTCAAACGCCTGCGCGGCAAGGGCCGGCTCACGGAGGCCGATGTGAAGGAGGCCATGCGTGAGGTCAAGCTCGCGCTGCTCGAGGCGGACGTGAATTTCAAGGTCGTCAAGGACTTTGTGCGCAAAGTGACCGAACGCGCCACGGGCGCGGATGTGCTCGAGAGCCTCTCGCCCGCGCAGATGGTCATCAAGATCGTCAACGAAGAGCTCACCGCCCTCATGGGCAGCGAGAACCAGAAGCTGAACATCAGCTCCCAGTCGCCGAGCGTCGTCATGCTCGTCGGCCTGCAGGGTGCGGGCAAGACGACCAACGGCGCCAAGCTCGCCGGCCTCATGCGCAAGCAGGGCAAGCACCCGCTGCTCGTCGCGTGCGACGTGTACCGTCCCGCGGCCATCCAGCAGCTTGAGACCGTCGGCCGCCAGCTCGACATTCCCGTGTTCCAGATGGGGCAGGGCGACCCGGTCGAGATCGCCAAGGCCGGCATCGAGCATGCGAAAAAGCACGGTAACGACCTCGTCTTTCTCGACACGGCCGGCCGCCTGCACATCGACGAGGCGCTCATGACCGAGCTGCAGAACATCAAGGCCGCCGTCAACCCCGCGGAGATCCTGCTCGTCATCGACGCGATGATCGGCCAGGACGCGGTGGCGACCGCGCAGGCCTTTGACGACGCGCTCGATATCACCGGCGTCATGCTCACGAAGCTCGACGGCGACGCCCGCGGCGGCGCCGCGCTGTCAATCAAGGCGCTGACCGGCAAGCCCATCAAGTTTGCCGGCATCGGCGAGAAGCTCGACCAGATCGAGCCCTTCCACCCCGACCGTATGGCCAGCCGCATCCTCGGCATGGGCGATGTGCTCACGCTCATCGAAAAGGCCGAGCAGAACCTCGACCAGAAAAAGGCCGAGGAAATGGCTGAGCGTCTGCGGCAGAACCGCTTCACGCTCACGGATTATTACGACCAGCTCCAGCAGATCAAGGGCATGGGCTCTCTGCAGGACATCGCCGGCATGATCCCCGGCATGGACGCCAAGGCCCTCTCGGGCGCGAACGTCGATGAGAAGGCCATGGGCCGCATCGAGGCGATCATCCAGTCCATGACCCCCGGCGAGCGCGACAACCCGGGCATCCTCAACTCCAGCCGCAAAAAGCGCATCGCGGCGGGCGCGGGCACGAGCGTGGTCGAGATCAACAAGCTGCTCAAGCAGTTCGAGCTCATGCAGCAGCTCGTGCGTCAGATGTCCGGAAACAGCAAGGCCATGCGCCGTATGAAGCGCGGCGGCCGCGGCGGACTCGGCGGGCTGGGCAATCTGTTCGGCGGCGGCGGCCGTCCGTACGGATTCTGAAACCGATTCCATGCTCCCGCAGGGAGCTGGAGATACAGAGAACTTTGATGGAGGTGAAGATACATGGTCAAGATCAGACTTCGCAGAATGGGCGCCAAGAAGGCCCCGTACTACCGCATCGTGGTGGCGGACTCCCGTTTCGCACGCGACGGCAGATGCATTGAGGAGATCGGCACGTACGATCCGCTGAGCACGGATAAGAAGATCGTCGTCGACGCCGAGCGCGCCAACTACTGGCTCGCCAACGGTGCACAGCCGACGGATACCGTTCGTGTGCTGCTCAAGAAAGCCATCGCAGCGGAATAAGGAGAGACCCCAAAGATGAAAGAGCTTCTGACCTATATTGTGCAGAACCTCGTGGAAAAACCGGACGAGGTCTCTGTGACCGAGCGCGAGGCCAACGGCGAGACCGTGTTTGAAGTGCGCGTCGCCGACGGCGATATGGGCAAGGTCATCGGCCGTCAGGGCCGGATCGTCAAAGAGATCCGCATCCTGATGAAGGCCGTCGCCCAGAGAAAGGGCAAGAAAGTCTCCGTGGAGATCATGGATTGACGCAGGAAACGCGCTGCACCCGTGCAGTGCGTTTTTTGCACCTACACCCAAAAAGGGGGACAACCAACGATGCAAAAACCGTATCTGGAGGCAGGAAAGATCGTCAACACGCACGGCGTGCGCGGCGAGGTGCGCATCCAGCCGTGGGCGGATGACGCGGCGTTCCTGCTCGGCTTCCGGACGTTTTATATCGACGGCGCGCCCGTGCCCGTCGCGCACAGCCGCGTGCACAAGGGCATGCTCGTCGTGAAGTTTCAGGGCGTGGACGATGTCAACGCCGCCATGACGATGAAAAACCGCGTCGTGTCCATCGCGCGCGCGGACGTCACGCTGCCCGACGGGCAGTATTTCCAGCAGGACCTGCTCGGCATCGCCGTCGAGACCGACACGGGCGAGGCCCTCGGCACGCTGCGCGAGATCCTGGACCTGCCGCGCGGCAGCGTCTACGTCGTGCAGGGCGACCGCGAGGTGCTCATCCCCGACCGGCCGGAGTTCGTGCGCAGCATCGACCCCGCCGCCGGGCGCATGGTCGTGCACCTGATCGAAGGGATGTGAGCGCGTGCGCATCGACATTCTCACCCTCTTTCCCGACACGATGCGCGCCATGCTCGGCGAGAGCATCCTCGGCCGGGCGCAGGCGCGCGGCCTGCTCGATATCCGCTGCCACCAGATCCGCGACTATACCGAAAACCGGCAAAAGCAGGTTGACGACTATCCCTACGGCGGCGGCTGGGGGCAGGTCATGATGGCGCAGCCGCTCAAAAGCTGTCTCGACGCCGCGCTCGCGGACAGCACCGTGCCCAAAGCGCGCCGCCGCGTCATTTACCTCTCCCCGCAGGGGGCGACGTTCACGCAGGCGAAGGCCCGCCAGCTCAAGGCCGACTATGACCAGCTCGTGCTCGTCTGCGGCCACTATGAGGGCGTGGATGAGCGCTTCATCGAGGCGTGCGTGGACGAGGAGCTGTCCATCGGCGACTTTGTGCTCACGGGCGGCGAGCTCGGCGCCATGGTCGTCACGGACTGCGTCTGCCGCATGGTGCCGGGCGTCCTGTCGGACACCGAGTGCTACACCGGCGAGAGCCATTGGGCCGGCCGGCTCGAGTACCCGCAGTACACCCGCCCCGAGACGTGGGAGGGCCGCACCGTGCCGGAGGTGCTGCGCGGCGGCAACCACGCGGAAATTGAAGCCTGGCGCACGCGCCAGAGTCTGGAGCGTACGCTCACAAAGCGGCCCGATCTCTTTCAGCAGACGCCCCCGACGCCGGACGAGCAGCGCCTGCTCGATAAGATCCGGCGTGACCGCAGCCGCCCGCAGCTTGTAGAGCCGCCCGTCTGCCGGATAGCAACGGAGGACGACCTCCCGGCCATCCTCGCCATCGTGCAGCAGGCGCGCAATTACCTGTGCCGCCACCGCGTCGACCAGTGGCAGGGCGCGTACCCGAACGAGGAGACCTTCCGCGCCGACATCGCGGCCGGCACGTGCCATGTGCTCACGTATCAGGGTGCGGTCGCCGCCGTGTTCACGCTCACCTTCGCGCCCGAGCCTGCTTATGACGCGCTCACGGACGGGCGCTGGCGCTCGGATCGGGAGCACGCCGCCGTGCTGCACCGCAACGCCGTCAGCGCCGATTGGCGCGGTACGGGCCTGTCCGACCTGCTCATGCAGGAGGTCGAGCGGCTCGCGCGTGAAAGCGGCGCGCACGCCGTGCGCGTCGATACGCACCGGCACAACGGCGCGCAGAAAAAGCTCCTCGAGCGCCACGGCTACCGCTTCTGCGGCAACATCCTCTGCGATGAGCCGGGGCGCGACCCGCGCCGTCAGGCGTTTGAAAAGCTGCTGAAGTGAGGGCCTGCGTATGAATCTGACAAATCTCGCGGACATCCGCGCGCTGCTCGCGCGGCACGATTTCCGCTTTTCCAAGTCCCTGGGGCAGAACTTTCTCACCGCCGCGTGGGTGCCGGCCGACATTGCCGACGCCTCCGGCGCGGACGCGCGCACCGGCGTGCTCGAGGTCGGCCCCGGCATCGGCTGTCTGACCGAGCAGCTCGCGCAGCGCGCCGGGAAGGTCGTCTCCGTCGAGCTCGACGAGCGCCTGCGCCCCGTGCTGGCCGAGACGCTCGCGGGGTATGAAAATGTGGAGCTCGTCTTTGGCGACGTGCTCGCGCTCGACCTGCCGCAGCTGGTGGCCGAGCGCTTCGCCGGCCTGCGCCCCGTCGTGTGCGCGAACCTGCCGTATAACGTCACGTCGCCGCTGCTCACGGCGTTTCTCACCGCCGGCTGCTTCGACACCGTCACCGTCATGATCCAGCGTGAGGTCGCGCGCCGCCTGTGCGCCCGGCCTGGCACGGCGGATTACGGCGCGCTGACCGTGTTCGTCCAGTGGCACGCCGAGCCGGAGCTCCTCTTCGACGTGCCGCCGCACTGCTTTGTCCCCGCGCCGAAGGTCACGAGCACCGTCGTGCGCCTGCGCGTGCGCAAGTCCCCGCCCGTCGCCGTGCAGGATGAAAAGCTGCTGTTCACCGTCGTGCGCGCGGCGTTCAATCAGCGCCGCAAGACGCTCATCAACGCGCTCTCGGCCGGCGTGCCCGGCTGTGACAAGGCGCGCGCCGCCGCGGCCGTCGCCGCCTGCGGGCTCGATGCGCGCGTGCGCGGCGAGACGCTCAGCCTGGCCCAGTTCGCCGCTTTGAGCGACGCGCTCGGCAGCGAGCTCGGCAATGACGATAGTTGACATAACGAAACGAAACAGGCCGTTCCTGATATGGAACGGCCTGTTTTCTATGCATTTATGTTGATTTATAGTTTACATAATGCAGCGCGTCGAACGCACAGCACACAACCGGCAGCGATGTTGGAAAGCGGGAAAGCCCGAGGGGGCAACGCCCGCCTCGGATGAGATCGTGCATCGCCGTAAGGCGCTGCTTTCTCCTTGCCGAGAGGGTGCTGAGCGCAGCGAAGCGGATGCGGTGGAAAGGTTCTTTCACTGCCGGTGCCGCCCACCTCCCCGCATACCGCCCGCCATCCCCGCATACGCTGGTAGCAAACCAGAACCGGGAGGGGAGCCTATGCCATACGAGGACAAGAAGGCCGCGCCGCAGCGCCGGCCGCACGCGGTCACGCTCGACGAGCGCAGCCATCTGACCGTCACGGGCGTGGACGAGGTCGTGCGCTTCGACGACACGGAGGTCTCCATGCGCACGTCGCGCGGGATGCTCACCGTGCACGGGGAGGGGCTGCGTGTCGGCCGCCTTGCGATCGACACGGGGGAGCTGGCCATCGACGGCGCGTTTGACGCGCTCGACTACACGGAGGAGACGGCGTCCGGCGGCGGCTTCTGGTCGCGCCTGTTCGGCGGATGAGCCTGCACCCGCTCGCCCAGCTCGGGCAGGTGGCGCTGGCGCTGGGGCTCGGCGCGGCGCTCGGGCTGCTGTTCGATGTGCTGCGCGTGCCGCGCCGCCATGCGCGCCGGGCCTTTCTCCGCGCGGTGCTCGACGCCGTGTTCTGCCTGGCGGTGGGGCTGACGGTGTTCGCCTTCGGCATGGCGGCCGGCTCGGGGCAGGTGCGCCTGTTCATGTTTCTCGCCATCGCGGCCGGCTGGACGGGCTACTTTGCCTGGGTCAGCGGACAGGTTTTGCCGCCGCTGGAGCAATTTTCCCGCCGCTGCGCGCAAAAAACGCGCCAATTTGCCGCCCCCGGACAGAAATTTGCAAAAAAAGTTTGGATTTTTGCAAAAAAACGCTTCCAAAATCGCCGCAGATGTTTTAGAATAGACTGTATTACTGGAAGCAGATACGATCCGGGGGGAGGTTCTGCAGACTGTGAAATTCAAAAGGGCAAGCATCTTTACAACGCTGGTCATCGCGGTGCTGATGGTGTACGCGCTCATCAGCCTGTTTGTGGTGCACCGGCAGACCCGGCAGCTTCAGGATCGCGCGGCGACGCTGCAGCAGCAGGTGTCCGAAATGACCCAGGCCAACGCCGAGCTGCAATATCAGATCGACCACAGCGAGGACGACGACATGATCGAGTCGGTCGCGCGCGAAAAGCTCGGTCTGGTCAAGCCCGGTGAAAAGATTTTTTACGACACGAGTGATTGAGCAAGGAGAAACGAACCGTATGCAGGTGGAAGTCGGAGCAGTTGTGGAGGGTACCGTCACCGGTATCACGAAGTTTGGCGCGTTTGTGAGCCTGCCGGACGGCAGGAGCGGTCTGGTGCACATATCCGAGATCGCCAACACCTACGTCAACGACGTCAACGAGTTTTTGAAGCTGGGTGATAAGGTGAAGGTGCGCGTGCTGGCCGTGACGCCGGATGGGAAGATCAATCTGTCCATCAAGAAGGCAGAGCCCGCGCCCGAGCGTCCGAACAACCGCCCGATGCACGGCGGCCGTCCGGGCGGCAGCCGCCCGAATAATAACGGCGGCGCACCGCGCGCCGCGCGCCCGAACAACCGTTCGGCCCAGCCGGCGGGACAGGTCAGCGGCCCGAGCGGGGACGCTGCGTTTGAAGACCGGCTCAAGCAGTTCATGCAGGAGTCGGACAGCCGCATGGCCGGCAACCGCCTCTACAGCGACCGCACGCGCGGCCGCCGCCGCGGCAGCGGCCGCGGATAAAACCAAAGACGGCATCAGGCCCCACTGCGTTTGCAGTGGGGCCTTTTTCCGGAGGAAGGAGCCCATCATGCAGGTCTACTTGAGTGAACACATCGCGCCGTCGGCCTATGCCCGGCTCGCGCGCCATTTTGAGATCGTGGACAATTTCGACCACCCCGAGCAGCTCGCCGCCATGATCATCCGCCGCGCGGTCGTGCCGCGCGCGGTCATCGCGCGCGCGCCGAACCTGAAGGTCATCGCCATGCACGGCGTCAGCCGCGACACGATCGACACCGCTGCCGCCGCCGAGTACGGCGTGCCCGTGCCGAATGTGCCGGGCCTCGGCGCGCCGGCCGTCGCGGAGCTGGCCGTGGCGGATCTGCTGGCGCTCAACCGGCAGCTGAAATTTGTCAACAACGGCCTGTGCGCCGGCCGCTTCGACCACTTCGGCGCGGAGGAGTTTGTGTGCCACGAGATGACCGGCCGCACGCTCGGCCTCGTCGGCACGGGCAACATCGCCCACCGCGTGGCGGACATCCTGCGCGCGGCGTTCGACGTGCGCGTCCTGTGCTGGAATCCGCGGCGCACGGCCGCCGAGTGCGCCGCCTGGGGCTATGAGCAGGTGGCGACGCTGCCGGAGCTCTTCCGCCGTTCGGACTTCGTGAACGTGAGCATCACGCTCTGCAACGAGACGCGCGATCTCATCAACGCGCCGGTGTTTGCCGCCGCGAATCCGGACCTGCTGCTCGTCAATACTTCGCGCGGCGGCATCGTCAACGAGCACGATCTCTATATCGCCCTCACCACGGGGCAGATCCGCGCCGCGGCGAGCGACGTGTTCGTGCACGAGCCCCCGGCGTGTGATGACCCGCTCATCCACCTGGATAATTTCATCGCCACGTTCCACATCGGCGGCAGCACGTATGAGTCGCTCGAGCGCGTGAGCAACCGCGCCGTGGACTACGTGTTCGAATATACCGGCGTGCCCGAGCAGAAGGAAGTCATAGGATCCTGACGGGGTCTCCCCGGTGTAAGGGCCGCGGCAGAAAGCCCCGGAGCATTTCTGCTCCGGGGCTGCTGCAAACCAGATCAGTCGATCGGCATGGTCAGAGAGTTTGCGATCTCCTGCACGATTTCCTGTGCTTCGTACTCCTTGCAGATGCCGAGAATTTTCGCAGTCAGTTCCAGAGCGCCATACAACATAGTCCGTTTACCCCTTTCGTCAGATTTCCAATGCCGCCGCACACATTCGGCGACACCGGATGGTTGATATTACCGGTTACAAGGCCACAATACCCGAAAAACAGGAAAAACGCAACGGACAAATAACGAAGAATGTAACGTTTAGCTGAAATTCGCAACCGTTTGTCATTTTTCCCGTACCACCGGCGGCTGCAGCCGTTTTCTGTGCGCTTCGATGCTGCGGGCTGCGTAGGGCACGCGGGAAGCATCCGTTTTTCTGACAGAAAAACCCCGGAGCCGAAGCTCCGGGGTTTTCGTATGTTCGCAAATTACATGGCGAGCCAGTTCGGCAGCGCATCGGAGATCGCATCAACGATCGCCTTCGCCTTGTCCTCACCGCACTTGCCGAGGATATCGGAAGCGATGCCAAGACCAGTCTGAATAAGACCCATGTTACTTTACCCCTTTCGTAAGATTTCCAACGCCGTCCCACACAATAGACGACATCGGATGGTTGGTATTGCCGGTTACAAGTGCATTATACGCAAGAAACGGCCAAAACTCAACGGACACATACCCACGATGTGTAACAAATTGATTGAATTTGTCATGAACTTTGATGTCAAATTGTTGTCAAATGCAATTGCCGTTCTGCTGCTCGCTTTTTCGACTCCGATATGGATACCTGCGCGCCGGTTGCCGGGTTTCGCGGCCAAAATCGGCGTTATGGAAACCGTTTTTCCACATTGCCAACAGACTTTTCAACATAAATGCGGTGCAATTAACGATGTTATGTAAACAAGCCACCGTTTCCCATGGCCTTTCCCGGCTCTCCGCGGCGGCTCTGCCGGCCGGGCACACCTGTCCGCCGCAGCCGCACATTTTTGCCTGCCCGCGCCGTCCCGCACCGCGCGCTCCGCCCGCGCCGTCTGCCTGCGCTGCCCGCATCGCACCATCCTGCACCGTCCCGCCCTGCACCGCGCCGCGCGCCCCCCACACCATCCCGCGCCGCGCGCAAAAAACCCCGGGAGCGTTCGCTCCCGGGGCGGGGTGCTATGGGGCGGCAGTGCCGGCTCACGCGCCGATGAGCTGGCAGTAGCGCATGATGATGGTGGCCGTCTGCGCGCGCGTGGCGCTGCCATTCGGGTCGAGGTAGTCCAGGCCGTTGTCGTGCGCATTGCCCTTGATGAGGCCGTTGCCGACGGCCCAGGACATCGCGGCGTAGGCCCAGTTGGCCACACTGCCGGCATCTGGGAAGGCGCTGATCGGCGCGGCGTTCCCGGTGAATTCCGGCGCGTACTTGACCGTGTACCGGTACAGGAACGTGACCAGCTGCTGGCGCGTGATGGCGGCGTTGGGCGTGAACGTAGTCGCGCTCGTGCCGGAAGTGACGTCGTTGCAGTACGCCCAGGCGACGGCGTTGTAGTACCACGCGCCGGGGGCGACGTCGGTGAACGGCAGGTAGTAGTAGCTGTAGTCGGTCTGATTGCCGGAGAGGTTATAGAGGATCTTCACGATCTGTGCGCGCGTGCAGGCCGTGTCCGGCGAGAACGTGCCCGCGCCGACGCCGCTCATCAGCCTGTTGCGCACGCAGTAGTCGATGCCCTTGTGCGCCCAGTAGTCCGGCCCGGCCACATCGTGCAGGCCGTAGCTCGGGCAGCTCGGGCCGCCGGTGCAGGTGCTCGCGCCCGTGGCGGGGATGGCCTCCGTCCGGGTCTGGCTGCAGACGGTGCAGGTGAAGGTGCGCACGCCGGGCGTGGTCTCGGTCGGCGCGGTGGTCACAACGCCGTTGCCCCAGTCGTGCGCGCCGGTGGGCGGGAGCTCTCTGGTCGAGATGACCTCACCGCAGTTGCCACAGATGGTGTCGACGCGGCCGGCCTTGCCGCAGGTGGCGGGCACGGTGCGCTCCGTCGTGCCGTAGTCGGTGTGCAGGCACGCGCCCTTGTCGCTGACGGTGTAGCCCTGCCACTTGCCGTCGGCGTCGAGCGTCCAGTTCATGGCGGGGTTGTAGTGGATGGTGACGGTGGCGGGCTCAAAGCTGTGCGCTTCCGAGTTGCCCGGCTCGACCGCCGGGGCCGCGCCGTAGCAGCGCACGTCCTTAAGCGCGGTGCAGCCGGTGAAGGCGTTGTGACCGACGCTCGTCACCGTGCCGGGCAGGTTGATGTCCGTCAGCGCGGTGCAGCCGCGGAAGCAGTCCTCGGGGATGGTGCTCACGCCCGCGGGAATGGTGACGTCCGTCAGCGCGGTGCAGCCGGTAAAGGCGGACGCGCCGATCTCGGTCACCGTCTCGGGGATGGGCGCTGCGGTGAGCGCCTTGCAGCTTTCAAATGCGAGATCGCCGATGGCGGTCACGGTGCCGGCGTATTTGACGTTCAGCAGCTTCGTGCAGTCGGCAAAGCACTTGCCGGGCACGGCCGTGATGGCGGCGGGCAGAGTGGTGTTCGTGAGGCTGGCGCAGGAGTCGAACGCGCCGCGGCCGAGGCTCTGCAGCCCGTCGGGCAGCGTGACGGCGGTCAGCCCGTTGCCCGCGAGACCAAAGTCGCCGATCCCGGTCACGCCCTTGGGATGGACAGACCCGTGAGCTTGGAGCACATGGCGATGCCGTAGCGGCCGATGCTCGTCACGCTCTCCGGCAGCGTGACCTGCGTGGCGGCCGGCAGGAAGAACAGCGCGTAGTTGCTCACGTTCGTGACGCCGTCCTTGATGACGACCTTCTTCAGCTCGCCCTCCAGCTTGAAGTTGCCGAAGCTCGTGAGCATACCCAGCGCTTCATAGTTCCACCACGGTGCGAGGTTGCCGTTGGGAAAATCAAAGTCGGGCATGGCGCCGGTGCCGGAGATGGTCAGCGTCTGTCCGCCGAGCAGAGAGCCCTTCACTTCCCAGTGCAGGCAGCTGTTCTCACCGAAGTCGCCCGAGGTGGCCGCGGTCGCAAAGCTGCTGAGAATGGCATCCGTGTCGAGATCCGGAATCTCAAACTCCTCCTTGAGCTGCTCGATCTTCTCCTTGATGAGCTTCTCGGCGATCTCCTTTTTCAGATCGTCGATTTTGCCGGCCGATGCGTTCACGGTCAGGCCGGAGAACAGCCCCACGACCAGAACGAGACACAGCGCCAGCGAGAGCACGCGCTTTTTCATCCTTTGTCCTCCTTTGTTGTGATGCATGTGTACAACCGTAATACCTATCTGTCGAAAATATACCATATGCCTGGGAAAGTGTGCAATGGGGATCGCCGAAAAAACGTTTTGAGCGTTACATTTTGTTTCATTTGTGTAAACAAAATGTGCATTTTTTCGCGCCCATGCGCGCACGACCCGTTGCAAAAGCGGGGTACGTCCTGTATACTGGCCGTGTAGACATTGTTACCGGAATGTCCATTTCGGAGGGAGGAACCATATGAAAAAACGAGTGTTGTCGCTGCTGCTGTGCTTTGTGCTCGCGGCCGGACTGCTGAGCGTGTGCGCCCCGCCGGCGCAGGCGGGCACGATCGCGGGTGCGTTCGAGGACTTCATCAAGCAGCCGGATCAGATCAAAAAGCTCTTCGGCAACGAAGTCGCCCACGGCGACTGCGGCCCCGCCGGGAACGAGGCCAGCGTACATTATAAAATCTACGAGGTCACGAACCCCACGGTCGTGCAGGACAACCCCTTCCTGCAGCAGGTCTGGCAGATCCACGACTATCGCGAGGACGCGCAGTATTACGGCGTGTACATCTTCGGCGACGGCCCGATGGCGGACTACGCGGTCAAGGGTCAGAAAGCCCCGTGGATGGGCAACGTGGAGGTCACGGAGTATAACGACAAGGGGCAGAAGCTCGGCACGACGACCGTGGAAAACCTCGGCGAGGAGTATCTGGCTCTGGCCTACATCGCCGGTGCGACCACCGAGAAGTGGGATGGGAAAAAACAGTCGTTCACCGGCGTCACGAACGTCGGCGACCGCGCCTTCAAGGACTGCCAGTACCTGACGTGCATGTTCCTCGACGACGGTATCACCACCATCGGCGACCATGCGTTTTATGCGGACGAGTACCTCTCGGCCATCAACATGCCGCGCAAGCTCGAGCTCATCGATCAGTACGCCTTCTACGGCTGCGACACGCTCACCTTCGTGCGCGCGGGCGCCTGCAGCCGCCTCAAGCGCATCGAGGATCATGCGTTTTACAGCTGCACCATGCTTGCCGAGCTGCGCCTGCCGAACTGCCTGACGTATATCGGCCCGTGGGCCTTCGCGTGGGACCGCATCCTCGGTCAGGAGGACACGACGCTCGGCCTGCCGTCGAGCCTGCAGGTCATCGGCAAGGGCGCGTTCGCGTTCGTCAACCACCACAAGAAGCTCAACATTCCCTCGCAGGTCACGCGCATCGGTGACTACGCCTTTCTGTGCGACTATTATATGGAGGAGCTCACCTTCAGTCCCGGAGACAAGAAGCTCACCATCGGTGTGGCCGCGTTTGCCGGCGATAACCACATGAAGTCCGTCGATCTCTCCAACCGCGTCGCGCAGATCGACCGCTGCGCCTTTGCCGGCTGCGAGCTGCTCGAGGAGGCCTACTTCGGCGACAAGATCGACACGATCGAGGGCCGCGCTTTCACCAGTGTGGACGCCGCGCTGCAGCTCGCCATCAAGGCTGCCCTCAACAGGATTCTCGACCCGGACAATCCGGATGGGAACGAAGAGCACGCGGATGATATTGCTGCGGGCCTGACCCAGATCGCAAAGGTCACGCAGCTCAAGCGCGCCGTCTTCAAAAACGCCCCCGCCAAGACCATCACCGGCGCGGCGGACACCAACAGCTCCTTCCCGCGCGACTGCGTGGTCTATTACACGCAGGGCAGCTACGCCTGGGCCGCCGAGCTCAAGGACGACGGCACGTGGCAGGGCTACAAGACCGGTCTCTGGCACGGCGACCACATCGCCCAGTTCGCCGACACGGTCGTCGACCCCACCTGCACCAAGCAGGGCTACACGCACCACGCCTGCACGGTGAAGGGCTGCACCTATGCCCCTGTGGACGACACCTATGTCGCCGCCACCGACCACACCTGGGTGACGCAGACCTTCCCGGCCTCCTGCACCGAGCAGGGCACGGTGTTTTACAAGTGCTCGGCCTGCGGCGCGACCCGCACCGAGAAGATCGCCGCGCTCGGCCATGACCTGAGCCGCTGCGACCTGTTCCCGGCCACCTGCACGAAGCCCGGCCGCGTCGTCGGCACGTGCGCGCGCTGCGGCGTGCAGATCGACGAGGTCATCCCCGCCAAGGGCCATGACTACAGCTATGCCGACGTGCGCACGGAGCCGACCTGCACCGAGTCCGGCCACTACAAGGGCACCTGCCCGACCTGCGGCAAGGACTATGACGATGTCATCCCCGCCCTCGACCACGACTGGGGCGAGTGGGTCGTCGCGCAGGAGCCGACGTACACGACCACCGGCTACCGCTATCACATCTGCGCGCGCTGCAACGCGCGCGTGGGCGAGGACATCCCGAAGCTGCACACCCACACGTGGGACGCCGGCGTCGTGACCACGAAACCGGACTGCATTCATGCTGGTGTCCGCACCTATACTTGCACGGACTGCGGCGCGACGAAGACGGAGACAATCCCTGCAACGGGTGAGCATACGTTTGTTGCCAAGGAGATTCCGGCCACTTGCACGACGGGCGGTTATATCTTGTGCACATGTAGTGCCTGCGGCACGACACAGCGATATGACGCTTCAGAACCGCTGGGACACAAATGGAACAGCGGGCAAGTGACAACGAAGCCGACAGAAGATATGGCAGGTGTCCGCACCTATACCTGTACTGTGTGCGGGGATACCAAAACGGAGACGATTCCGGCGACCGGTGTGCATATGCATACTTGGCAGCTGACAAAGCGTGCTCCTGCAACTTGCACGGAAGATGGTTATGACCTGTATACATGTGCAAAATGCGGAGCTGTAGAACACCGCAATGAAGTGGCGGCGTTTGGCCATAAGATGAATGCAGGAGAGGTCGTTATTAAGCCGACTGCAACAACATCCGGGGTTCGAGTTTATACTTGTTCCGTCTGTGGAGAGACAAAGGCAGAAACCATTCCGGCTACCGGTTTGCCGTCTGTCTGCCCCGGCGGGCCGACCTGCCCGGGCTACGCCTTCCGCGATATGCCCGCGCCGGGCATCTGGGCGCACGCGGGGCTGGATTACTGCATCTACAGCGGCTATATCAACGGCCTTTCGGCCACGACTGTCGACCCGAGCGGCACGTGCACGCGCGCACAGCTCGTGTGCATCCTCTACCGCATCCAGGGCGAGCCGAAGGTCGTCGAGGGCTATGAGCTGGCCAAGCTCCGCGCCCCGTTTGACGATGTGCCGCGCGGCCAGTGGTATACCAACGCCATCTTGTGGGCGAAGCTCACGGGCATCGTCAACGGCACGAGTGCCACGACGTTTGACCCCAGCGGCCAGATCACGCGCGAGCAGCTTGCCGCCATCCTGTACCGGTACACGGCCAAGTACGCGCCGGACGCCACCGGCAACGCCGCCTCGCTCGCCGCCTACCCCGACGCCGGCAGCGTGTCGGCCTATGCCCGCGACGCGATGGCCTGGGCCGTCGGCAACGGCCTTATCAAGGGCCTTCCGCACGGCAAGACGGACTATCTCGAACCCGGCGGCAGCACCACGCGCGCGCAGGTCGCAACCATCCTCATGCGCTATGAGCAGGCCACGGCCTGAGCGCAGACACAGCACGCAAAAGTCCCGGAAGCGTTTTCGCTTCCGGGACTTCTTTCCTTCGTGCGGTTTACATAACTATTTTTCGGTGAAAGGCACGACAGCGACTGATTGTAGCGAAACCGGCGCTAAGTTTACATAACGCTTAACCCTTCCGCCCGCGCAGCATGGCCGCGATCGTCACGGCGCTGTAGCCGCTCTGCTCCCAGAGGTCGTTGGGTACGGTGCCGCCGTTGCGCAGGATGAGCGTGATCTGCCGCCGCGCCTCACTGCGCGCGGCCTTGTCCGCCGCTTCCTGCGCGGCCTTTTCCTCCTTGGCCTTCTTGTCGGCGGCGGCCTTGCGGTCGGCCGCGTCTTTGGCCTGCTGCTGCAGCTTGCTGTCCGCGCGGTCGTAGTCCGCGTCGTCCATGTCGAGCAGCGCGGCGATCTGCGCCTTCGTCACGCTGTCGCGGCTGTCGGCCGCGTCGAGCATCGCGTCGATCGCGCTCAGGCGCGTCTTGCGCTCGCCGTTGTAGCGCTCGTAGGCGAGCTGCGCCAGCTCCGGCAGCTTGCCCGCGAGCATCGCGCGGTAGTATCCGCCCGCCTGCTGCGCCGCCGCCACGGCCGCCGTCGAGGCCCGTCCGCCCGTCAGCGCGGCCGCCGCGCCGAGGGCGTTGGCCGATGCGAGATCCGCCTGCCGCTCATACTGCTGGCGGTAGGCGGCGTAGAGCTTGTCCGATGCCGGGTCGTAGTCGAATTCCTCGCCGAGCAGCGCGTCGAGCATCTGGTCGATGCGCGCGCGCTGTCCGGTCGTGTCGCGCTCGGTCAGCAGGGACTCTGCCTGGCGGCGGTGCGTGTCGTCGTAGTCCGGCACGTCCTCGAGCGGCAGATACTGCGCGTAGTCGTTCGACTGCGTCACATCGGTCATGCCCTCGCCGCGGATCTTCGCGTTGCGCTGCTGCTCATAGATCGCGGCGGCCGCGTTGTCGCCGCGCTGCGCCGCCCGCTCCATGAGCGCGGCGTAGTCGGTGTCCTTGTCGTATTTGTATTTTGTGGCCATAAGGTCTCCTTTCTTCAGTGCTGCGGTCCGGCGGCGGTCTCCGTGCGCGCGAGCGACAGCAGCCGCCACGCCCCCGTGCCCGTCAGCCGCAGGCGAAAGTGGTCGCACCGGCGCGGCAGCACCGGCAGCGTGACGGAGCGCTTCGCGCCTGCCGCCACGGTCGCCAGCGTGTGCCACACGCCGTCGGAGTCATACTGCACCGCCGCCGTGACACTTGCGCCCGCGTCCGCCTCCAGCCGCAGCTGCACGCGCAGCAGGCGCTTGCAGTCCGGGCTGCCGCTGACGAAATCGCCCGTCTCCAGCATGCTCTCCAGCTGCGCCGTGCTGCCCGTGCCGAAGCGCCAGACGCCGCTCGGATCCTGCGCGTAGAGCGCGCCGTCGTGCCGGGCGAACCCGGATGCGTGAAATGCGTCCTCGCGGCTCCACAGGCCGTTGCGCGTGTCGTATACGAACAGGTGCCAGGCGTTTTGCGGATCGTGCGCCGAGAGATACCAGCGCGTGCCGTCCGTGCCCGCCGCGCCGGCCGTGAGCGTGCGCCCGAGCGCGTCGCCGATGCGCACCGGCCGTCCGCCGGAGGTGCGCGCCGGCCCGGCGGGGGAGAGGTAGTAGAGCGTCTCCGCCGCCGTCACGAGCGAGCGGCCGGAGTTTTTCTCCGTGCCGAGCGCCGCCGAGGCGATGAGCTGGAAGTTGTCCGGCTTCGTGCCGTAGAGCCGCCAGAGCCCGTCCGGCTTGAGAAACACCACGCCGCTGCCCGTCGCCGCGCAGCCGGAAAAGTTGCCCGGCGTGCCGACGTCCACGCTCCATGCCGCCGTGGCGACTGTGCCGTTTTCGTCCGCCTCGTACCAGTACCAGCTCAGCGGGTCGCCGAGCTTCGTGCACCAGACGGTGTCCTGCGCGCAGGCCCAGATGCGGTTGGCGTATGTGCATGCGTGCAGCGCCATGGGCATGCGCCGCGTGACCGTGATGTGCTCGACCGCTCCGACGGCAGAGAACGTGTCGGGGTCGAACACGAGCACCGCGCCCGCGATGGCGCGGATGATGTAGGTGCCGTTGTCCTCTGGCGTGGAAAAGCCGCTGAACGTCACGGCGTCGCCCACGCGAAAGGGCGTGTCGATGCCGTTCGCGGCGACGGAATCGGCGCGCGCGCCGCTGCTGTCGTCCGAGCGCTGGAGCGCCACCGTGCCGCTCCAGCTCGGCTCGGCGCTGCCGAACGTGCCCATATCCGGCCGGTACCAGACCTTGTCCGGCCAGATGAGCACCGTGCCGCCGAGCTCGGCGAACACCTTCGGCCCGTTGACGAGCGTGCAGCCGTCAACGGGCGTGCCGTTAAAATACAGCGTCTGGCCCGTGCACCAGAGCAGTCCGCCGTCGACGGCGAACAGTCCGTTCGCGCTGCCGCCGCCGGTCGGATAGGTCAGCGTGCGGCCCGGCCGCGTGGAAAACAGCGGCGCGTCGGCGGCCGAGCCGTTCGTCATCTCGTAGATGCCGCCCTCCGGGCAGCCCGGCCGGTGGTCGTAGCCGCGAAAGTCGGTCTGTACGCGCCGCGTCACGGGCATGGCGCGGGGAAATGTGGGTAGATGCATTGCCTGCCTCCTTACTGGTTCGTGGTCTGCCCGCTGCGCAGCTCGGCGCGCAGCCGTTCGAGCGCGGCGGGGTTGAAGTTTTCGCGCCCGAGGTTCGTCAGTGTGTACTGCAGCGCCTCCAGCAGCCGGACGATCGTCTCCTCCAGCGCCGTCACGCGCGCGTCGAGCCCCTCGGCGCCGGTGTGCTCCGGCAGCGGGAAATTCAGCGGGGAAAAGTCCGTCATGCCGCGCCGCCTCCGTCCCCGTCTCCGCCGCCGCGGTCGGAAATGCCGGCGCGCAGGGCGGCGATCGCCCGCATGAGAAACTGCGGCATCGGCGCGCCGAGCGCGCCCGCGTTTTCGGCGATGCTGCCCAGCTCCGTCAGCAGATACCACGCCGTCACGAGCGGGCACAGCAGCACGTCGTAGTCGATGCCCAGCCCCGGCACGCTGCCGAGCAGCACGCGCAGGGCAAAGTCCAGCAGTGCCGCCACGAGCACGCCCGCCACGCTGCCCGCCTTGTGCCACAGGCCCTCGCGGGCGGCGCGGCTGCTCCACGTTCCGGCGCGCAGGGCGGCGGCGCTGCCGGTGGCATAGTCGAGCAGCATGGCCAGAAACCATGCCGCCGCCAGCCAGCCCGTCCAGCCCCAGAAGGCCGTCAGCGCTGCGGCCGCCGTGCAGGCGGCCGCTTTGATCGTTGTGAGTCGGTCCATTTATGTCTCCTTTGCCTGATCGACCATCCGCTGGCACACGATCAGCGTGCGCAGCATGTCCAGCGAGAGATCCAGCTCGCCGCGTTCATTGCCCCGCAGTGCGCCGCGGTCGATGAGCCGCTGCGCATCGCTGCGCGCCCACGCGGGTATGTCGTCGATTTTGTTGTATCGTGTCATGGGTTCTTCCTCCTCTTCGTTCGGTTTTTTCGACGTCAGCATCTCCTTAAATGCCGTCCACTGCGCCGGGTCATCCGCCCACGGCATGGGGCAGCGCTTGCCCGTCACGTCGTAGTGCCGCACAACGTGCTCCGTGTCGATGCCATAGCGCTGCATGATCTCCCGCGCCAGCGCCGCGGCGTTTGCCACGGTCTCCGGCAGGATGTAGTAGCTGCCGTCGGCGCGCTTGCGGCTGCACATCTCAATGCCGATGCTGTTGGCATTGCGACACTCGGGATGCCAGTAGCGCCGCCCGGCTTCTGCGCCGCAGTGCCACGCCGTGTCGCCCTCGCGCACGGACTGCATCGCACCATACTCGTCGCAAAAATAGTGCGCGCTGGCCTGCAGGCCGCCCACGCGGTGGTAGTAGTCGCAGTTGTTGCGCGCGGTGTCACCGTTGTTTGCCGTGTAGTGCATCACGATGTACCGCACCGGCTGCGTGCGCCCGGCGCGGTAATTGGCCTTGTTGCAAGAAACAAATTCCATCAGCTGTTACCTCCTTCATCTCTGCATCTCATCAATCCGATGCTGTAGGGCATCCTGTAAAATCAACAAGAGGCTCTTTTGAGGCTTATATGATTTCTTCGTTTGTAGTAACAATTACATTTTCCAGCGTGTCGTAGAGCACGATTGAAAAATAGGCTGCGCCATTTGAACTGTCGAATTTAAAATCGGCAACTCCAGTAACAAAATGTCAATAGTTTTTTAATCATTTTTCTCAAAAAGGCAAAAAAATAGAACGTATAGTTTATTTCCATACGCTCTATCTCACATTTCATATTAAATTTTGAATTCTACAAATTTTTTATATTTCGTTGTCAATATGTTTTCTACTCTAACGCCCCTTTTACTTTTTTGTGGGAAATGCACCGCTCCTCCCGATTGGCAAGTGCCTTCACCCTGCCTTCTAACAGAAGTTCCCTTCCTTTTTCATTTCTTGTATACACACAGTCATAATTTCCGATATACGGATGCATGCATTTTGCAAAACGTTCCGCATCCTCCTTCTTTTTCGAAAAACAATTTGGAATGGCATAGAAACCATTCAGTCCTTTGTGTCCCTTCTTTTTCACAAGTATGTAACGCTGGTTGTCGATCACATCAAAAAATTCATTGACACACTGTGCGAACAACGCTTTATCCCTGCCGCTTCCACCGGACAGATAAATAATATGGTTATCCGGTCCGTTTGATTCTGTCTCAACTTTACAGTGTGTTTCTTCCAGAAGCTGTTGCTCCTCTAATGCTTTGCGGATTCCATTTCCAAATGCCTTTAATCTTTTTAGCGGACTTCCCAACATGAAAATTTTCGGGAAACGTATCATAATTCCAGCCAGTCCGGCAGCAATGAAGAAGTAACAGGTTCCGGCCAGGATACCATTTTGGGACGCTGCAGCAACAATACCTGCCCCAATTGCCCCGATCAGACACAGAATTCCTGACAGGATCATTGTAAGAATCGCATCCCAGAAAACAACACTTGTGACAAATTTGTCTTTTACTTCTGTCTCATCCACAATATCCATTTTGTCATAGACTGCAAGTGCACTGTTCCAACGTTCTTTTAACGTATCGCGCTGCCCCGACATTTTCAGCATTTGTCTGTTAATCCTGTCAATATTCGTTTTATTAAATGGCGTTTTAATAACTGACAACCGTTTCATTCCATTTTCAATCGTATTTTCTGTATAATGCAGACCGAGAAAATGTTCCATCCTTCGCTCCAACATACTGTAATCTTCACTGATCTGATTGTCATCTGCCTTTAGCACTTCGTTCCACGGTCTTAAACAGACTAAATGCCAGATGTTACTTGTTTTTTCCGGATGTTCTTTCATCACACGGATGGCACGCCCTCTCATCTGGTTGCTTAACATAAATGAGCCTACAAAGCTTGCAAGGATCAGGGAATTGATACAAGGAGAATCCCATCCTTCCCCTAACAGCGATTTTGTACCGATCAGCACCTGCATATAGCCTTTTGAGAAAATATCTGTTACCGCCCCTGTGAGAAAATGTGCATTTCCAACCGCTGTCACTTTAAGATAATCTGTTTCAGAAAGATTTCCGATCCTGCTGAATGTAACTTTTCCGCTCATTCCGATCGCCTGCTCTAATGCTTCTCTTGCCTCTGCCGGAATGATCACAATCGTTCCACAAAGCACCCCAAAACGGATTTGTTCGTTTTTCTTTTCATTGTCACGACGGAGCATCTCAAAAAACGGAAGCACTCCAAGTGAGTTAACATCATATTCTGTATTTCCAATTGCTTTTTCATATTCTTTCCGGATGTAATCTGTCAAAACAAGCAGCCTCAAATCCTGACCGGATGCCTCATATTCATGGAACACAATATCACGGATGCTGTTACATTTTCCAAGGGAATTTGTGAGCATTTTTTCCACTGCCGCACTTTTCGTCATGACGACTTTTTTCTTTTCTATCAGACCGTCGGATTTTAAATCAGCAATTAGCAATTCACGATATGTCTTGTCACACAGGTATGAATCCACATCATCATACAAGAATCCCTGTAACAGACGCTCCATCCATTGCACATTCATGTCCGGTAATTTTTTTGCCCCCAAAAGCCTCTGTAATCTGGACGGAATTGCAATATTTTTGCTCTGTAAATAAATCAACAGTGATGCCAGATATGCCGGATTATCCAGAAGCAGATCATCTGAGAGCTGTCCACTGAACCCCTTATGGCTTCTTACGTACGTAAGGAACTGAGTATCCCGCATGATTTTTTCTGTCATTGCTTTACTGCGTTCTTCAAAACGTCTGACTTCCTTCTCTTCTTCTTTTGTTGGATAGTTGAAGTAAACATAATCCTGATGCGGACAGAGGCTTCCCTCTTTTACGAGCTCCGGTATCGTAATCTCTTCATCGATCTCTCCACACATATTCATGTACCGCGTCCACATAGCCGGTGTGGAATCATATGGTGGTGTTGCTGTCAAAGCGATGATTTTAAGGTTATTCACCTGTTTTTTGAATTCTTCTAATGCTTTCCACCATTCACTTCGCAAGTGGTGGCATTCATCCAGACAGAGTACTTCGATCCCAGCCTCTTTCATCGTCCCAACCAGATCAAAACCGCTGTAATCTACTTCCTTTGTCTCTGTTTTCGCCGGGCACTCGTCTGTGCCTGTGCCACTATCCTCACCTGCATCTTCCTGTATTCCCTGAAATCTTGTCATGGCACTGTGTAATGCCTGATAGGTTGCAACCGTGATCGCCTTTGGCTGTTTTAAATTCTGTGAAAGATAATCTTCCCCCTGTATGCCCTCACATAAAAAAGCTTCCTCAATCCTTGCGATCCACTGCTCCCGGATCGTAATGGATGGTGCCAAAATCAGTGCTTTTCCGTTCATCCTGCGGATCAGTTCAATTCCCAATGTCGTTTTCCCGGATCCGGGTGCCGCTACAATATGTATTTTTCCATCTGCCATGTACCTGTCTGCGTGTTCCAAAACCCTTGCCTGATACCTTCTCCATGTTCCTTTAAACTCTAAAATACCTTCGTAATTCATAATCATCCATTTTCCTCTGCTTATTCCACTTTTTCTGTGGTCTGTAACTATTATATACAACTGCCAATTTTCTTACAAGAAAGATTCCGTGTCCAATAAGAAGTATGCCTATGTTGGGATATTTAAATCATTCTGCATCCTCAAAGCAAATGAATTTAAATAGAATTTCAGGTGTGCCTGTGATAAAATATTAATAAGTTTAACAACTGAAATTTGACTGTATCATTTTGTTCATCAAATTTATTATTCATAAGGTGTCTATTTTGATCCTAAGAAGAAATGAATTTTAGGTCTTGTATATTCATCAAACTGATCTTCTGTCTCTGTATCAAATGAACAAGACAAACTGATAGGCGCATCCTGATCATAGAAACGGAAACTCTTATAAAATGTCCCATTTAGAAATTCATCTTTAAATTGTTGTGGAATAGCCTGATAAGATAATATCTCAGGATTAGATACGGATACATTTAAATTCTCAAAAGACTTTTGTAATGTCGCAAAATCTTTTTCTGTCTGCATTAAATTCTCTTCTAAACTCTTATTAATATCCACACCTTCTACATATGAGATATTGATGATAGTACCACTATTATTGACTTGAACATGAACATAACAATCAGTAGCACCTGAATCTCTTAAATATCCCATAACAGTATAACTTGATCTACTACGTGATTCATTTGGATTGTCTGCATGTACTCTTACACATACAGGTTCTAATGCCTTTTTTACTATTTCTACTTGTTTTGCAGAAGCTGCAATTCTTTGATCCATTGCCTGCTTTCCTTTTATATATTGAGGTATATAAGTACCGACTACAATAAGTATTGGGATAACTGCAAAGGCAATGAGTTGTTTTTTTATTGATTTGATAGACGCAAAACCTTTTATAAGTCCTCACAAATGTTTATAAACCAATGTGAAAATGGCTTAAAATCAAGGTTTTCCGCATATCTTCATTTTTCTTGTCATATCTCCGCATAAGGTGTTTTTGTAAGACCGGGCACCATTTTAGCACCACAGAATATAAGGAGGACGACATGAAAAACGAACTTTTGACTAAGGGTATTATACTTCCGTCCGGCGAAATCGGCAAGAATAAGATAAACCTTGTCGCCGGGGCAATCACGCAGCCGTTCGCGGAAATGGTATGGGTAACGACAGGCGGCGACATGGAAACAATCAACCGCCTTACCAACGTACTTGTAACCATGAACAACCCCACCGACCGGGGCAAGCTGTTCAAAATCATCAAACTGCTTTATGGGCTAATGGGCTTGCCTTTTTCAGAGGAAGCCGAGCCTATGGACGCAGACCCCGACGTTTTGGAATACTTCATCTTTTCTTTCATGGCAGACTTTGGAGAAGTCATGCAAGAACTGATAGCAGAAGAAATGAAATAGCGACCCGCACAGCGGCGTTTCTCACTCTCTCACTGGGAGAACAGGAACGCCGCTATTTTTATGCCCTCATGTTACGCAGTAGGGGCAAAAAAAGCCTTGATTTATCGGGCTTACAGAACGCAAAACAGAGGAAGCAAGGAAAAGATACCTTACCCCTCAAAATCCGCGTTCTACTGCGCAACAAATCTAAAGCAAAGGAGTGATGAAGCTATGGCAGTTTTCCGTGTGGAACGCAACACAGGCTACACCGTAATGAGCAACCACCACTTACGCAACAAGGAGCTTTCCTTAAAGGCAAAGGGGCTGTTATCTCAAATGCTGTCCCTGCCGGAGGATTGGGACTATACCCTTGCAGGGCTGTCCTACATCAACCGGGAAAGTATCGACGCTATCCGTACCGCCGTTTGGGAGCTTGAAAAAGCCGGATATATCACAAGGCGGCAGGGACGCGACGAGAAAGGCAAAATGACCGCAATCGAGTACACCATTTACGAACAGCCGCAGCCGCCGGAATTGGATTGCCCGGTATTGGAAAATCCAACAGCGGATAACCCGACAACGGAAAATCCGACGTCGGAAAATCCAATGCAATTAAATAAAGATATATCAAGAACTAACTTACAAAAAAAAGAAAAATCAAATACGGATTTATCAAGTACCCATTCCATTCCTATCCATTCCCTAAATCCCTTGCCTTATGGCGAGGACGAAGCGGCACAGCCGCCGGAACGGAAAGGAACGGAAAGGAACGACGCTTACAGAGTGTATGAGGAAATCATCAAGGACAATATCGAGTATAACATTCTCTTGCAGGATATGAAGTTTGACCATGACCGTCTGAATGAGATTGTTGACATTATCCTTGAAACGGTCTGTACGTCAAGAAAGAAAATCCGTATTGCAGGGGACGATTACCCCGCCGAGCTTGTGAAGTCAAAGTTTATGAAGCTGGACAGCGAACATATCCGCTTTGTCCTTGACTGTATGCAGGAGAACACCACGAAAATCCGCAATATCAAGCAGTACCTAAAGGCGGTTCTTTTCAATGCCCCGTCTACCATTGACAGCTATTATACTTCCCTTGTCGCTCACGACATGGCAAGCGGCGCATTATCCGGCAAGCCTAAATACGGCGACCCGGACTACTACACCTACAACGAGGGCGAAAGCCTGTAAACGAAAAAAGGAGGATTTACCACATGGCACAGAAAACAGGAGCTTTAATTTTTGACGAAACCGCTGACCGCTACGATATTCGCTTTGATATTGCCGACTATTACGGCGGCTTGCATTGCGGCGAGTGCATGGACGTATTCACAGGCGGCAAATGGAAGCCGACCCGGATTGAGTACGGGGACAACTGGTATCTTGTAGGTATCCGCGCCGAGGACTTGAACGGGCTGCGGGTGCGGATTTAACGGGGCGGCGTGAAGAACGGACGCCCTTTTTTCACGCCCAAAAGCGGCGTACCACCTTAACACTATCACTACTACCGGGAAAGGAGGACGGTAAACATTGCAAGATGAAATCAACGAAAAAGTGGTTGCGCTCTCTGTCAAGGGAGCGAAGCTGACCGCTGAAACGCTGCAAAAGGCAATCAAAGCCATGCTTGCACAGGCAAAAAAGCAGCAGGAAAAACAGCCCCACGGGAAGCAGACCCTAAAGCAGCTTGCGAAGCAGAACGCGGGGCTATCCAACATTGAGATAACCGAGGGCAATATCAAAGCCTTTGAGCAGACGGCAAAAAAATACGGTATCGACTTTGCCCTAAAGAAAGACAGCACCGAAACGCCGCCCCGTTATCTCGTCTTTTTCAAGGGGCGGGACGCGGACGCTCTGACCGCAGCCTTTAAGGAGTTTTCCGCAAAGAAGCTGACACAGGAGCAAAAGCCCTCTATCCGAAAGGCACTTGCCACATTCCGGGAAGCAGCAAAGCAGCTTAACGCGAACCGTCAAAAGACAAAATACAAGGACAGGGAGGTATCGCTATGAAGCCGAATATCAAGAAGCTGCTTATCCTAAACGCCCCCTATCTGCTCTTTGTGTATCTCTTTGATAAAGTCGGACAGGCGGTGCGGCTCTCGCCGGGGGCTGACCTCTCCGGCAAGCTGGTTTCCATTGGCAGCGGCTTTTCCGCTGCCTTTTCAAATGCCCTGCCGAGTTTTAACCCTATGGATTTGCTTATCGGCATTGTCGGGGCTGTCGTTATCCGGCTTGCGGTCTATGTGAAAGGCAAGAACGCAAAGAAATACCGTAAGGGCATGGAGTACGGCTCTGCACGTTGGGGCAATGCCGAGGATATAAAGCCATATATCGACCCCATGTTTGAAAATAACGTGCTGCTGACGCAGACCGAAAGGCTGATGATGAGCAGCCGCCCGAAGCACCCGAAGTATGCAAGAAACAAAAACGTGCTTGTCATCGGCGGCTCCGGCAGCGGCAAAACAAGGTTTTTTGTAAAGCCCAACTTAATGCAAATGCACAGCAGCTATGTTGTCACAGACCCGAAAGGAACGGTTTTAATCGAGTGTGGAAAGCTCTTGCAGCGGGGCGGGTACAAAATCAAGGTGCTAAACACCATCAATTTCAAGAAATCCATGCGGTACAATCCCTTCGCCTATCTGCGCAGCGAAAAGGATATTTTGAAACTGGTAAATACCATTATCGCCAACACCAAAGGCGACGGGGAAAAATCCGGCGAGGATTTTTGGGTGAAATCGGAACGGCTTTTTTACTGCGCCCTTATCGGCTACATCTGGTACGAAGCCCCGGAGAATGAGAAAAACTTTACGACGCTGCTTGAAATGATAAATGCGTCGGAAGCCCGCGAGGACGACCCGGAATTTCAATCCCCCGTTGACCTCATGTTTGAACGCTTGGAGGAAAAAGACCCGGAACATTTTGCGGTGCGCCAGTACAAGAAGTTTTTGCTGTCTGCCGGAAAAACAAGAAGCTCTATCCTCATTTCCTGCGGTGCGCGTCTTGCCCCCTTTGACATTCGGGAACTGCGCGAGCTGATGGAAACCGACGAAATGGAGCTTGACACCTTAGGCGACCGAAAGACCGCGCTTTTTGTTATTATCTCCGACACCGACGACACCTTTAACTTTGTTGTATCAATCCTTTACACACAGCTTTTCAATCTGCTTTGTGACAAGGCAGATGATGTGTACGGCGGGCGGCTACCTGTTCATGTGCGCTGTCTGCTTGACGAGTTTGCAAATATCGGGCAGATACCGAAGTTTGAAAAACTCATTGCCACGATAAGGAGCCGCGAAAT
>ERZ840057.762-NODE-762-length-31058-cov-174.223882_pt1 | contig 31058 bp, 34 predicted proteins | sample MGYA00519907_ERZ840057 | MGnify/ENA primary metagenome ERZ840057 (study PRJEB31850, sample SAMEA3708862) | human gut metagenome | biome: human gut; feature: human-associated habitat; material: faeces | place: China | collected 2014 ...
ATTTTCCCTGCTATTGATAGGTAACTTAAAGCATTGAAAATTTCCATGTCTTTGTAGAAAAATACTAAGTGGTTCTGCCCTCTTCAAAGTGATACGCACCAATAAAAATGTGTACTGTGGTGTCGCTCAACAGAAATATAATGCTTTAATATGATTGTAGCATAGCAGTTTCTTTTTGTCATTATTAATTTTCTAAAGTATTAAGTAAAAAATTACGAAGCTATTCAGAAATACCCACATAGAATAAAATAAAGTTTTGAATCAAAATTTGTTTTTCTGTGAATTCAATAATTGAACGACAATACAAAAACATGCGATACCAAGCTATTGTGCTACTTGGTGTCGCATGTTTTTATTTTTTGTATAAATTCTTCTATGTAGTCATACAGCTTTATATACCGCTGTCTGTATACCTCGCTGTTTTCTGCAACAAATACCAGCATTTCCTGCAATGATTTCATGTCTGTGAAATTAAATTCAAGTGCCGATGTCGTGTAAAAATCCGAATCATTATTATTATTAAAGCACCTCTTTCAGCACTTCCTCAATCTCGCTCTTTACCGCCTTGACAGAGCCCTGCACCATAACCGGCTTACCACCGCCTCTGGCGCCCAGCTTATTTCTAAGTGCTGTAGCAACTGTATTGCAGTCTGCATTCTTGCTTCCGATAATAAAGCTATAGCCCGCCTCATCATTTCCTGTAAAAAATGCACTAAAGCCACTATATTTTTCCACAAGGCCATTGACGCAATTTCTTGCTGTATTCGTGTCAATGCCGTCCTCAAACAGTACTGCATTGTCCGTATCTGTAGGAAGCTCTGCTACCTTATAATCCAAAAGAGCTGACTTTGCTGTACCAAGCTCTGACTTAAGTGACTGGTTTACTGCCTTAAGCTTTGTGACGTTATCCACAATAGCTTCCTGATTTGTGGTAAATATCCCCATGAGCTCTGAGATGATGTCGCACTTTTGTCTGAAAGCCTCCAGCGCCCTGAAACCACAAAGGATGCTGATTCTGACACCGCCCTTATAGTTCTGATAATTCATAACCTTAAGCATGCCTATCTCGCCGGTGCGCTTCACATGCGGCGCACAGCATGCACACACATCATATCCTGGCACTGTCACTATTCTGACCTGTCCTTCAATCTCGATTTTACTTCTATATTCCAGCTGCGCAAGCTCATCCCTTGACGGATATGTAACCTCTATCGGAATATTTTTTGAAATGGCCACATTTACCTCATGCTCCACCTCTGCTATATCCTCCGGTGAAATCACTCCACTGAAATCCATTGTCACTATAGAATCACTCAGATGAAAGCCCACATTTTCAAATCCAAACCTGCTGTGCACAATTCCCGAAAAAATGTGCTCTCCACTGTGTTGCTGCATATTGTAAAAACGATGCTGCCAGTCTATTTTGCCATGTACATGGACGCCTGCTGCAAGCTCCACTTTCTCCGGCTCAAATTCATTGCCAACGGAAATATCCACCGTATGAGTAATGACTCCATTCTTAATCTGCACATCAACGACCCTGAAGCCTCCAAGTATTCCCATGTCCGGGCTTTGTCCGCCCTCCTCCGGGAAAAATAAAGTCTGATTTAATATTATATCAAACCGCTTATCATCTGCCTTGTTCGGCTCGCAGGATATAATATCTGCCTCAAATTCCGTGGCATATGCATCCCTGTCGTAAAGTTTAATTGTTTCTGTCATACTCATACTGCTTGTTCCTCTCGCTCTATATTCTTACGCATCATAGCTATGTCTTATTATAGCGCATTAATAATTCATATGAAACCCCTAAATCTGGTTTCCCACAATCCCGTAGTATGCTCTCGAAGTAATCCTGAAAACCATATAGTATATAGCCACAAACACCAAAAGCGTAGCAACCATACAGATCACAATAATCTTAACATCCGTCAGATTAAACATGGCAAGCAGCCTGCGCAGCAGAGGAAATGCTGCTGCAAGATGACACGTTGCAAGCATAATCGGCAGGAAAAACACCATGCGCACCTGTGAAGTAATGGATTTCTTCACCTCGTCATTGCTCATGCCTACCTTCTCCATAATCTCATAGCGTGCTTTGTCATCATAGCCCTCTGAAATCTGCTTGTAGAAAATAATCATCACAGTAACCATAAGAAACATCGTTCCAAGGAATATTCCGATAAAGAACAGGCCACCATACAATACATAAATCTGTTCTCTGTTTGCATCACGGCTTTCCTCATAGAAGCCTGACACATCTGATTTTACACTATTTTCCTCAAAATGCTTATCCAGAGCCTTTGCCACAGCAAGCTTATCCTCACTGCTGCCATACAGATTATAATCAATTTCATTGTTGAGCATAGTCGACACACTATCCTCTTCCAGAGAACTGTTCAGGTTAAATATCTCTGCAAGTGTTGCCTTGCTGTCTACCACTACATAGTACACACCACTATACATTGATGCCATATAGCTATCTTTATTCACAGCAGTTTTTTCTGTTGCAGCTACCTTAAATTCTCTACCCAAGATGTTAATTATATCATTATTAAACTTTTCAGTTCCATAAACAGCGACCGAACCGGCATCTAGCTTTGGTATTTTATTCTTTAATCTGCCCTGCAGACCTGGCTCTATCTTTTCGATTTCATCTCTCGTTACAAAATACAACATGGAAATATCATTGTTGTAATTTAAAACCGGCTTAAACTCCTCCCCCTCTCTGAACACAGTCCAGCTAAAATATGTGTAGCTATTGCTTTCCTTAATATCACAGCCACTGCCATCGATTATCTTATCCGACTCTGCCTCTGCTTCTTTCAAAGCATCATCCAGCTTAAGCCCTGCCGGTATTTCCTTATACCAGCTATATACGCTTATATCCGCAGGATATCTCTGCTTAAGCTCTCCCTCCATGCCCACATACATGCTCACGGTTGTAGAAACAACAACCAGCACCATTGTGGAAAGCACACATATACTCGCTAGTCCGCCTGCATTCTGCTTCATTCTGTAAATCATGCCTGATACTGCCGCAAAATGCTTTTTATTATAGTAAAACTTCTTGTTTTTCCTGAGTGCCTTAAGTATTACAATGCTTCCTGAAATAAATAAAAGATACGTTCCAACGATGACAAGCAGCACTGCGACAAAGAACAGTGAAAGCACCTGGAGAGGGTTCTTTGTGGTAATCGCAATATAATATCCCCCGGCAAGACAGCCTAGTCCGATTATAGCGATAAGCCATTTGCTCTTTGGCTCTTTCTCACCGACATTGCCCCCGCGAAGCAGCTCTATCGGATTAGCAAGCTTCACCTGCATCAGGTTATAGATGAGAGTGAGAAAATATAACACTCCAAAAATTAATATTGTATTTACGACAGCGCTAGCAGATACAGTGAAATTAATTTGTGCTTTAATATTTATAATCCTATAAAGAAACATAATCATCAGCTTAGAAAATAAAATCCCTGCTATAATTCCGGATGCTATTGCTGCGAGTGCTACGGTAAGTGTCTCAATTGACAAAACTCTCGCGATATGACGTTTTTCCATGCCAAGAATATTGTATATTCCGACCTCTTTCTTGCGCCTTTTGATAATAAAGCTGTTTGTATAAAACAGAAATATATATGAAAAAACCGCTATTGTTCCGCATCCAAGCCCCATTATCGACGCCAGTGCATCCGCGCCAGGCACCTTGCCAAGTCCCTTTGAGTTGTTTAAAAACATCATCACATAAAACATGGCTATCATGACCATTCCCGATATAATATAAGGCATATAGAGAGTCTTATTATTTTTTATATTTGTAAATGCCAGCCTGCTATATATTTTATTCATGCTTCTCACCACCTGTCGTAATCAGCATAAGTGCATCCTGAATCTTCACATAGAGCTCGTCATTTGTAAGATTGCCACGGTAAATCTGATGAAACACCTGACCGTCCTTTATGAAAAGCACCCTGTTGGCATGACTTGCAGCCTTTGTGCTATGTGTCACCATGAGAATGGTCTGTCCGTCCTCGTTTATCCTGTTGAACAGCCTAAGCAGGCTATCTGTTGCCTTTGAATCCAGTGCTCCTGTTGGCTCATCAGCCAAAATTAATTCAGGATTTGTTATTATCGCGCGTGCCACTGCTGCCCTTTGTTTCTGTCCGCCTGACACCTCATATGGATATTTATTAAGCAGCTTTTCAATTCCAAGCAGCGAAGCTATAGGTGCAAGCCTTTTTTCCATATCCCTATAGTCCACACCTGACAGCACAAGCGGTAAAAAGATATTGTCCTTCAGTGAAAAATTGTCAAGCAGATTAAAATCCTGAAATACAAAGCCCAGATGCTCACGTCTGAAGGCAGATATCTCCTTTTCCTTCAACGATACAAGGTTCTTTCCATTTAAGAGTACCTCTCCCGCTGTCGGCTTATCAAGTGCCGCGAGAATATTTAAAAGTGTCGTCTTTCCTGAGCCGGACTCTCCCATGATTGCCACGTACTCACCTTTCTCTACAGAGAAATTGATATTTTTCAATGCCTGAACCTGATTGCCGCCAAACCTGGTGGTATATATTTTTTTGAGGTTACTTACTTCTAAGATTGCCATTTTCGATGCTCCTTTGCGATTATTTCTACAATGTTATTTAAGCTTATATTTTTGTTACCTTTATTTTTAATATGACGTCATAATCGGCTTCACAACTCATATTGTTTTTGCTTCATGTAATTATAATAACAAAATGCCTGAATATATGCTATCGAATCAGCTTACATTTCGACCTCATATCTTACATTTTTGTAAGAAATTAATTTGTAGTTGACAAATAACCTTACATGTATTATTGTATTAATCAAATAATACAGTAGTACAAAGGCGGGTGAAATGATGGAATGGAATTTTAACAACGAAACGCCCATATACCTACAGATTATAGACCGGTTCAAGATGGATATTGCAAACGGCAGCCTAAAGCCAGGTAACAAAGTGCCATCCGTAAGAGAGCTGGCATTGTCAGCCGGTGTAAATCCAAACACCATGCAAAAGGCTCTATCTGAGCTTGAGCGTGACGGCTATCTGGAGTCGAGACGTACCTCCGGCAGATTTGTCTCAGACATGGGGAATCAGGCTGACTCACTAAAAAATGATCTGGCACATAAGCTGTGCAGTGAGTTTTGTGAAGGAATGGCAAAGGTCGGCTTTACACCGGAACAGTCCCTTACGGTATATGAAAATTATCTTAAAAGTTTAAAAAAGGAGTGATGTAAATGGCAGAACGTATTGAAATCAAAAATCTAAACAAAAACTATAAGAGCCATAAAGTTATCGAAAATATGAATGTGACTTTTCCCGGTGGAAAGATTATCGGTATCCTCGGCCCTAACGGCAGCGGTAAAAGCACACTGATAAAGATGCTTGCCGGAGTATTGCAGCCAAACAAGGGGCAGATACTGATAGACGGTGAGCCTGTCGGAGTAAAGAGCAAGGCTATGGTATCATATCTTCCTGAGCGGACATATCTTAATCCGTCAAAAAAGGTGAGTGATATCATTGCATTTTTCAAGGATTTCTATGCCGATTTCTCACCTGAGCGTGCAAATGCCATGCTTGAGAAATTCGGAGTTGATCCACAGGCAAAGATCAAAAGTCTCTCTAAAGGTATGCGTGAAAAAGTACAGATCGTGCTTGTAATGAGCAGGAATGCAAAGCTTTATCTGCTCGATGAACCTATGGGCGGTGTTGATCCTGCCGCAAGAGACTATATTTTACGCACAATAATCGAAAACTATAATGAAGATTCAACAATTCTTATCACAACTCATCTAATAAGTGATATAGAAAAAGTGCTCGATGATGTGGTATTTATCAGAGATGGCGGTATTTTCCTAAACGATTCCGTAGACAATATCCGCACTAATTACAAGAAAAGTGTTGATGAGCTTTTCAGGGAGGTGTTCGCATGCTGTTAAAATTAATTAAATATGATTTCAAGGAGCAATTCAGGGAGCATATCGGACTTTATGCACTGGTGTTTGTGTCAGCCCTGACAGAAATAATTTTGGATAGCTTTGAATTTGATCTTGTATCAGTATTTTTCTGGGCACTGCATAGCCTGTCAGTAATCGCCATGCTGATCTGCAGCTTAGTGATCATAGTTATTTACTTCAGACGCAATCTGTTAAAAGATGAAGGCTACCTCATGAATACGCTGCCTGTAGCGCCATGGATGCTGTATGTGTCAAAATTCCTGACAGCTTTTGTACTTTTTATACTCGATCTGATAGTTGCTGTTTTAACATTTTCTATAATGAACCATGGCTTTGAATGGATTAAAGATATTATAGGAAGTATGTCTGATGAGTTTGCCAATGCCGGATTTACAATGAGTCCTGTTGTAATGTTTGGCAGTATTGCCGTAATATCCCTGCTCTACACGATCTCTATGCTGTTTTTCAGCCTTACTACCGGCTACAGGGCAAATGGAAGCAAAGATGCTAACTCTGTGCTTACTTTCATCATACTTTATGTGATCGGTCAGGTCGCAAATATTATAGTGATGATTTTTACATTTTTTATTCCGCTGTCATCAAAGGGATCTATCACTTATATTTTAACGGTATTAACCCCACAGGATGTTGCAGGTCTTATGAACAGAGCGGTCATCGGTGCACTTGCCGTATCGCTGATTCTCACTGTTGTGTATGTCGCAGGTTCGATATACAATATGACAAAGAAACTTAATCTGGAATAACAAAAAGAGGGGCAAATTACCTTTTGCCCCTCATATCATTATATCCTAATCCCTCGTATCCGCATAATCCAGATCAAACCCTATCCACACCTTAGTTCCTTTTCCAATCTCTGACTCCATGCGAATTGTATGCCCCAGCTTATCTGCCATCTGCCTGCACAGATAAAGCCCAATTCCTGTAGCCTTCTTATCGGCATGACCATTGTAGCCTGTGTAGCCCTTTTCAAAAACGCGTGGCAGATCCTCGGCTTTGATTCCTATTCCGGTATCCTTTATTGTAATAAAAAACCGGTTAGCTTTCTTAGCTGTTTCTATTTTAACAAAACCCTGTGGCGTATATTTTATAGCATTTGAAAGTAGCTGTTCCAGTATAAATGCAAGCCATTTTCCGTCAGTATATACCCCCTGCACGGTTCCTGAATAATTCATCCCAATATGCCTTCGGATCATAATCTTTGCATATTTTTTGATGGTATCACGTATGACACCATCCACACTGACTTTTTCAAGCACAAAATCATTTTCGGTGCTGCTTACACGCTGGTACTGTAAAGCCATACTGACATATTCCTCTATGCGGAATAATTCGTCCTCAAACGAGTCCATGTTATCTGACAGCAGGCACTGACTCTGTTCATCATCACACATCAGCTGCCCAAGCTCCTCCCGCTCTGCCTCAAGCAGTAGTTTCATAGCCGATATCGGAGTCTTTATCTGGTGCACCCACATAGAGTAATAATCTCTCATCTGTGATTGTCTGATTGCAGCACTGCTTTCTGCCTCACTTCTTGCAATACTTTGATTTTCCAGCAGCCGGTGATAAAGCATCTCCACATCATCTGTTGCTTCCGGAAGCTGTGCCTGTTCCTCAACCGGACGTTTTAAAGCATTGCTTAGAGCTTTTACCTTGCTGCTATATCCCAAAAAGCCAGCCAGCACTGTTATAATAATAATCATTGCATCAAGCACTGCTGCATACACCACATCCTGTTTGCGCGCACCAATCAGGTACATGTAAAGCAAATGGATACATGACATTGTGACTATCATCAGAATCCATATATAGTTTTGTTTTATAAAGTTTGTCAGATGCGGTTTATTTTGTGTTTTTGCCATGACCTCTCACCCCAGCCTGTACCCAAGCCCCTTTTTTGTGACAATAAAGCTCTCAAGTCCTATAGAATCCAGCTTTTTACGCAGCCTGTTGACATTCACCGAAAGTGTATTCTCGTCCACATACGCATCACTCTCCCACAGCTTTTCCATTAGAAGGCTGCGTGATACAATCCTTTCTTTGTTGTCAAAAAGTGTCTGCAATATTTTGAGCTCATTCTTTGTAAGCTCGAGCCTTTTGTCGTCATAGGTTATGGTGGCATCAGATATATTGAGCATGGCGCCATTATGCTCCAAAACACTGTTGTTTGCGCCAAAATCATAGCAGCGCCTGATGATAGCCTGTATCTTTACAGTCAGCACATCGAGGTCAAACGGCTTTGCTATAAAGTCGTCAGCCCCCATACTGACTGCCATCACTATATTCATATTATCAGCAGCGGATGACAGGAAAACCACAGGAACCTTTGATACCCTTCTGATTTCCGTACACCAGTGATACCCATTGTAAAACGGCAGACCGATATCCATAAGTACAAGCTGTGGATCAAATGATGCAAATTCTGACATTACAGCATCAAATTTCTGCACCACATGCACATCATAATCCCATTTTTCCAAATGTCTTCTGACAAGCTTTGCTATGGTCTCGTCATCCTCAACCAAAAATATTCTATACATTATTTTCCTCTTTCTTCCATGATAATCTCAGCCGCATCGATGATGAGCTGTGATGCCTTCATACGGAGTAAATCCGGCTTGAGCTGTGCCTTTGGAATCACCTGCTTTACAACGTCAACAGGCTGACCATACTTCTGTGAAATAAGCTCATACTGCTCATCCATCTCCTCGTCAGATACAGTGATATTTTCCACTCTGATGATTTCATCGAGAACTGCCTCAAGCTTTGCCTGCTTCTGTGCAACCGGCTTGAGCTCATCCTTTAAGCTGTCCATAGTCTTGCCTGTCATCTGAAGATACTGCTCCATAGCCACACCCTGCTGTGCAAATGATGCCGCCATCTGCTGAAGCTGCATATTTACCGCTGTCTCTACTGCCTGTGGAGAAACAAGGCATGAGCTGCTTTCAAGAATCTGGTCATAGAGCTTTTCTCTTGCCGCATCAGCCTTTCTTGCCTCTACCTGGTACTCAAGATACTCGTTGATATATTTCTTTAAATCCTCCACTGACTGTACCTCAGGGAAATTGAGAGATGCTGCAAACTCATCGTTCAGCTCTGCTTCCTTCTCATTGTAAATCTCGTGCAGCTTAACCTTGAAAACAACCGCTTTGCCTGCAAGCTCCGGCGCATGATACTGCTCAGGGAATGAGAGATTGATGTCTCTGTCCTCACCGATTTCCATGCCTACAAGCTGCTCCTCAAAGCCCGGAATAAAAGAGCCTGAACCGATTCCCAGAGGATATTTCTCAGCCTTTCCGCCCTCAAACGCAACTCCGTCCTTAAAGCCCTCGTAGTCGATTACTGCCGTGTCGCCCATCGCTAATGGGCCTGTTTTCTGCTCTCTGACAGGATTTCCTGAAAGAAGTGTCGCTATCTGTGAATTAACATCCTCCTCTGTATATGCAATATAAGGGATGTTTGCCTTTAATCCTTTGTAATTTCCTAATACGATGTCCATGATTATACCTTTCTTTTATGTGTATTTATATCTGCTTAACGAAGCTGTTATATGCAAATAGTATACACTAGTTACCAAATAAAGCCAATAAAAACTCAACTCTTTCCATGCTTTTATATATTCTAAATATTTAAGCACCACGTCATATATTACAATTCAATCAGGAAAAGAAATGCCAGTCCATAATAGGTCACAACTGCTACCAGATCATTTACCGTCGTGATAAGCGGGCCTGACGCAACCGCCGGGTCAATCTTTATCTTGTGGAAAAACATCGGAATCACTGTTCCCACAAGGCTTGAAATTGCCATTGCCACAAGCAGTGAAACTCCTACACAGCCTGATACCGCAAATGCTCCAAGCCATGTGTAGCCCTTGAACAGATGCACATATATTCCGAGAAATACAAGTGCCATTATTCCAAGCAAGCCACCATTTACAAGGCCTATTCTTACCTCTTTTACTACAAGCAAAAGCTTCTGCTTACCGCTTAGATTCTCATCCATGAGCACTCTGATTGTGACAGCCAGTGACTGTGTTCCTACGTTTCCTGCCATGTCAAGCACCAGCGACTGGAAGCAGATGACTATCGGCAAAGCCGCTACCACATTCTCAAATATTCCGACTACGGAAGACACTATCATTCCAAGGAAAAGCAGGATGATAAGCCATGGCATTCTCTTTTTCATGCTCTCAAGCGTGGTCTCCTTCAAATCCTCCTCTGATGTCAGTCCGGCGAGCTTTGCATAGTCCTCACCCATCTCATTGTCTACCATCTCTACAATATCATCAGATGTGATGACTCCGAGGATATGCTTATCCTTTGAGAGCACCGGAATTGAATCCTCAGCGTAGTCCTTGATTGTATCGATACAATCATCGATTTTCTCATGGTCTAGCACATATGGATATGAATGGGCTATAATGCTTTCCAGATTCATGCCCTCCCTGGCTGTGATTAAATCCTTTAAATCAATAGCTCCCGCAAAGCATTCATCTGAATCAACCACATATATAGTCATGATATTGTCGTTTTCGCCCGCCTGCCTCACGAGCTGGCTCATAGCCTGCTTCACTGTCAGGCCGCCCGGAATACAGATGTAGTTGGTTGTCATATAGCTGCCTATTTCATCATCGTCATATGACAGAAGCATCCTGACATCCTTTTCCGCTTCCTCATCCAGATGCTCTACAATCTCCTTCTTGTCCTCATCCTCCAGATTTTCAAGCAAATCGACAGCATCATCCGAATCCATCAGCGATACTACCCTGGCAGCCTGCTCCACAGACAGCTCATCAAAATAGGCCTGCGGCTCATCAAGATATGCAAAAATCTCCGCTGTCCGCTGTGTTCCAAGGAGCCTGTAAAGACGTTTGCGCTCCTTCTCATTCATTCCTGCAAGCATATCAGCAATATCATTCTCATGATAATCTGACAAAACCTCCAGAATTTCCTTATCCGTTTTGTGGCTTCTCAATAAAGCAAGAAGCTCTTCGTATTTCTTTGTATTCATCTCCATTTCTCTCCTTTCTCATTTCCGATAGCATTTTCCACATAAAATAAACATATGTGGCTCTCCAAAATCCCAGGATTTTGAAGCATAAAAATCATTCCATGATAGAAAGGACGAAACCCGTGCACTCAATAAATTTGCGCACGAAAAAAGCACCTCACGGTGCCCTGATATATAAACAAGTATGCATTTGTGCACAGCAAAACACAGCACGGCGTAAGCCGATATTCCTTAATATGCCTACACTGTACCTCTAAAAACTGTCCGGTGATGAATCCTTCCACGGACAGATTCCACTATGCCTGCCAATACAATACTCACTTGTATATCAGCACCGATGTTGTTCTTACTTCGCCCAAGACCATCACTACTGTCCATGAAATTCACCTCCATACTTAGATTCTAAAATTAATGTAATCATTAACCGTTGAAATTGTATCATCAATATACACAATTTTCAACCCATTAATTATATCTTAAGACACACCATACCTATATTTTACAAGCACGAAGCTGCCTAGATACTGTAGAAATTATGCCTATGAAACGCAGAAATGCCCCGCCAAGGACGGCGGGGCAAGAATTATATGCGCCATGGACGGCGCATATAAACTATATTTTTCTACTGGTTCTCTGTCGGTTCATCTGTCTCCGACTCACTGTCGTGCTCCACTGCAGGATCCACATATGTATACGCATTCTCAGACTTTCTGAAAATTGTATCACTAGATCCAACCTGGCACACAGTTATCTCATCACCATCACTGATGTCTTCCTTATTGATAGCAAGCACACCTGCTGATAGATAAGTCGCAGCCACCTTGGAGTCGTTGATATAAACCTTACTCCAGTTGGTAAAGTTGTGACCGTAAATATATACTGTATCACCGGTCGATGAATCAGACACATTTGTGATGTCCACCTTGTCAATTCCCATGACAAGATCTGAAGCCGGATATAAATCTGAGCCGTTGTAGCAGTAGCGCTTTCCGTAAAGGATATCGTACTGTAACAGGTCAAGACCATCCTGATATGATGCCTCATCTGTACTGTTCATCTGAGTCTGATGATAGTTCATGATAGTTCCCTCATGGATACCAACAGTGTCTGTAGTATGGGCAAGAAGCTGGTAAGCGTAAAGGTCAGCATCCTCCTTTGGCAGCCCCATGTTGTTCCATGTGATGTACTTTGTCTTGTAGATATCACCTGACTTCATATCAGAATTCTGAAGTCCCATTGTAGGAAGGTGATCTCCAAACATAACAACAATGGTGTCCTCATCTCTCTTAGAGAGCTCATCTGTGAGCTCCTTAATGAAGCGGTCAGCCTCGTTGAGCTGATTTACATAATATGTCCAGGCATTTTTCATGCCCTCGTCCTCAACACCTGACACAGTGTATGTAGGATTTTCAATAACAGGCTCCTTTGGATAATCACCATGAGTGCCAACTGTGATGATATAAGTAAAATCAGACTGATCCGGTGTCGCATCAAAGGTCTTCATAGTCTCGTTGACGAGAATATCATCTGTAGGCCAGCTTCCGTTTGGAGTGTACTCTGTGATATTCATTAGCTCCTTGCTTGTAAAGGTATCAAAGCCCATCTTAGAAAATGCATTGGTACGGCTGTAGAAATTACCACCGTTGTTGTGCACTACATGTGTTGCATAGCCAATTTTTGATAAATCTGAGGCAAGGCTCTCGCAATCTGTCTGCTTTAAAATAGTCTTGTATGGATACTCTCCTGTACCGAAATACTGCATACTGAGTCCTGTAAGCATCTCAAACTCTGTGTTTGCGGTTCCTGCTCCGACTACAGGTACAGTCAGATATCCGCTTGAATAGTTTTTCTCAAGCTCATGGAATGTAGGAATAGGATCCTCATTCACCTGAAGGAAATTAATCTCGTCCGGGTCACAGAATGACTCTAAAAGCACACAGATGATGTTTGGACCGGTTTTTCCGTCCACTGTGGTGGTCTGCTTCTGTGAATTAACCTTCTGCTCCACCTCTTCCACATTCTGCTTATTGTAATCCGCCGGCTTTTTCATTCCACGATCCACTACGGTAGATGAGAATGAGTATACAAAGCCATAATCATCATAGCCCTGGGCGATATTTGAATAGTAGCTGGCAACTACATTGGTATTCTGTGCCACATTGGTTGTGACAGGGATTGCCACGAAAAGCAGTGCTAAAAATGCCACTGAAACGCCTGCATAGCGGATTTTGCCTGTATACTTCGGTCCCTTGATAAAGAGTGCCACAAGAAACAGTGCAAATGTTCCAAGTCCAAATACAACTATTGTAGCCTGCTGTGCTGTGAAATAGCTGGTATTGTTCATGGCTAAAAGCTCTGGAATACACTTTAAATCAGTATAACCAAACGGTGTGACACGGTTTGAAAGCACACAGCCGTTGATGATTCCGAGGATAGTCCAAAAGCCTGTAATTATTACCCTTGCAAAAGCCCTGCGCCTGAACAGATACACAAGTGAAAATGATACAAACACTAAAAATGAGTTGTACATAAACGCAAGTGTATGTGCGTCTACGAACTTACATGCAGAGATAAAGCTCCTGCGCGAGATAATCTCCACTATAAATACGATAGCCATCGCTATGATTGCATGGAATATAAGCGAATATTTATTTAAAAAATCAATTCTGCGATAATATTTTTCTGAATGAATCTTGTCTTTCTTTACAAAAAGCTTTTGTTTAACGACATTCAATACATCAAATATTTTCTTCATCTTTTCCTCCTATTTGCCTTTCTTTTACCTTCTCTTTACTACATGATAATATAGACAAAAATATGCACAAAAACAAGGGCATTTTTTTATAAAAATTGACGTTAAAATTATTGTTTTTGGGTAAATATTGATAATAAAATTAACTCTTTTTCCATATTTTGGTTGTTTTCGTAAATTTTGAGTATAAAAACTATTGTTTAATCTGTGGGTAATATGATTATGAAGCCAATGGTCAGAAATGTAAATAGGGAAATCGCATATTTAAAGAAAGTTTAATATTTGGCAGTTCTCGGGGCGAATGCCGCGGATTCAGGTGCCTCAGACTGCATACCCGTGAGCTACGCTATGCGATTAAGATTCTGTACGAATTATGCTTAAAGGTTTTCTATTAAATACAGGCATATATACCGCACCCGGCGGATATATGCCTGCTTCATTTGCTCTTTTTACTTCTGTACGAAATATTAAATACGCTCAAGTACTTCGGTTGCTTTTGCGAGATGGTCGTTTTCTATGCTGTAGAAATCTCCCTTATCGGCGATAGCTGCATATGATGTATCGAGCGGCAGCTTGCCAAGTACCGGTACTGAAAGCTCTTTGGCGATCTCGTCTATATGGCTCTCTCCAAAAAGCTTTATCTCCTTGCCGCAGTCAGGGCATTTGAGATAGCTGAAGTTTTCTACCACACCAAGCACTGTGATATGCATTGCCTCTGCCATGTTGTAGGCCTTTTTGACAATCATATTGACAAGCTCCTGCGGTGATGTGACGATTACGATTCCATCTACCGGGAGGGACTGGAATACGGTGAGAGGTACATCCCCTGTTCCCGGTGGCATATCAACGAATAGATAGTCTATATCTCCCCATGCTGTCTCGTTCCAGAACTGTTTAACTACTCCGGCAATGACAGGACCTCTCCAGATAACCGGATCCTCCTCGTTGTCCATGAGCAGGTTTACTGAGATGAGCTTGATGCCCTCTTTTGTCTCATACGGATGCATCAGACCGTTTTCGTCTCCTAGTATCTGGTCATGTGCACCAAACATCTTTGGTATTGACGGACCTGTGATATCGGCATCGAGGATACCAACCTTATAGCCCTTCTTTGCCATGTTTACCGCCAGTGAGGATGTGACGAATGACTTTCCTACTCCACCCTTTCCGCTGACAACTCCTATTACATGCTTGATGTTTGAAAATTTATTCTGCTCTACGAGGAAGCTCTGTGGTCCGCCATTATGTGATGGACAGCCCTCGCAGCTTGATTTTGTGCAGCTTCCCGCGCTGCTACAGCTACTGTTTTCCGGCATTTTTATCTCCTTTTCCTATGAGAAAGCAATTGTTGTATTTCACAAAATATATTTGTGATTGCGATTACTTCTCATATCCTGTGTTTATTTATGTGTTTATCGTTCATATTTCATACGATATCTCTATATGGTAGTATAACACGTATGCAGCATTTTTTATGCTTTTTTTCAAAAACACCCATATTTTTCATAATTCTTTTTGCTGCATATCGTTTCCGTCTTTTCCACGGAAAATACAATATTATAAGCATCAAAAGCAAATAATAAATGAACCATGTGTTATCCATAGCTTACCTCCCTACCGCATCAGGCCGCCTTAAAGTACTTTAGAGCACTTTGCCGCAGCCCTGCAATATCGCTTTAAACTTCATTTTCAATTAAATTTTCTCCCATTTTCAACAACCAAAACCGCCACCAGCGAGCTTAGCAACAGAAACATCGGATAAAACAGATACGGCAATATATTAAAGGCTGACACATCATGCCCCAGCTCGTGTACTGCCGATATGGCCACGAGCATCTGCGCTCCATATGGTATCAGCCCCTGAAAAATACACGAAAATGTATCCAGTATAGACGCTGTTTTACGTGGAGTTATGTCATATTTCTGAGCCATTTCCTTTGCTATCGGATTTGCCATAACTATAGCAACTGTATTGTTGGCAGTGGCAATATCGATAAGTCCTACCAGAAGTCCCATACCGAGCAGTCCACCTCGTTTGCCCCTGAATGTCCTGTAAATACCCGAAAGCAGGGCATCAAAGCCACCATATTCACGGATCAGCGCACACATGGCTGCCACAAGCACTGCAACCATACAGGTTTCAAACATGCCTGACGCTCCACTTCCCATATTGGTAAGCAGATCGTATGGTGCTGTATTTCCTGTTGCAAGCATTATGACCGTTCCCGATATGATTCCTATTATAAGCACTACAAATACATTTATTCCGGCAATTCCACCGATCAGCACGAGAATATACGGTACTATCTGCAACAGATGATATTCCTGCGATACAGCGCCCGCGATATCTGTCCTGAATGACAGAATTGCTATAACAACCAGAGTCATTACTGCCGCCGGAAGTGCAATAAAAAAATTCTCCCTGAATTTGTCCTTCATCTGACAGCCCTGTCCGTTACATGCTGCAATGGTCGTATCTGATATAAAGGAAAGGTTGTCTCCGAACATCGCGCCGCCCATTACAGAGCCTATACAAAGTGGCAGACCAAAGCCCGATGCGTCCGATACTGCTGCCGCTATCGGCACAATCAGTGTTATGGTTCCAACTGATGTACCCATCGCAATAGACACAAAGCATGCCACGACAAAAAGCACCATCACCGCGAACCTTGCCGGTATCAGTGACAGCATGAAATATGCCACGCTCTCCGCACTGCTTCGTCCTACTACACCCACGAATGCTCCCGCGGTAAGGAAAATGAGCAGCATTGTTATGATATTTTTGTCAGCCAGTCCCTGTGCCATTATCTCTAGCTTTTGGTCGAATTTCACACTACGGTTCTGCAGACAAGCCACTAGTATTGCCACGAGAAATGCTATTATGATGGGCACATTATAAAATCCCATCGGAATTTTCATTACATATTCAAAAAGTATTCCCAATCCCAGATACAGTACGAGAAATACTGCTATTGGTAACAGGGCTATTGGATTTTGTTTTTTCACGTTTATATATTTCCTTTACATTTTTTTAGTATATTTCCATTAAACACTTTACCATTTATACCTCAGTATCTCACATTTGTCATACAGATTTCCTCTTACTGACTCCTTAATCGGTAATATATGCTTCTTTTTAACTATATAAGAAATATTTTGTCTGCTACATTCCAGAGTATTGCATACTTCCGTTGTATCCAGCATATTTTTTTGAGTAAATTTCTTGAAATCCTCAAGTGTAAGTGGCAGCGTTTCTTTCGCCCCATATAATGCCCATGCCGGAATGTCGATGGAATTGTTGAATGTAATATAATATCCACCAACCCCTATCTGTCCTGACTCATATAAACCTTTATGTCTGATTACCTTTGCGATATCATCTGCATCGACATTGTCAAGTGTTGCGATATCCACTTTTTTTACACAGCCATCATAAAAAAAGCACAGAAGCCGACCATTTCCTACTATTACACATTCTTTCAGATTTCTCTGTTGTCTTTCCTCAACAAACATTGGTACTTCATCTGTCTTTCTGATATAAAGGCTATCCTGTGAGCACCGTCCATCCGAAATCTCCAGAAACTGCATTTCGTCATATGATTTTAGATGATGTGTATTCAGTATATCACCTATATTCTGTCTTCCGCTGGGAATCACACGCTCCTTTATCCAACAAAAGCTCATATCCCGTGGAATAGTATATATCTTTTTCTTTATATATCCTGTAAAAAGCAATGGTGCATTCCACTCATCAAGATATTCAGGTAATTCTATAATGGCGGTACGTGATTTTTCATAATATAATAGCACCCCTGACAGAAGATCATTTTCCTCATCAATTATCTTAAAGATTTTCATATATTTTGTACCTTTCATATATCATGTTCCAAGCTTTTTCAATAAATTTATCCGAAACAATATCCTGAAGTCCATCAAAAATAAATGTTTTATCTTTCTCCTGCAGTTTTCCTGTAAAAAGCTCTTTCTTTCCTCCTACAATCTGCAAATTATCATAACACGAATATCCTCCGATAAAGTTCTGACATCTTAAAAGTCATAATGCGATTCTCCTTTCCGCGCGTTAGCTCTATAATAATCATCCAATGCGATCTTGCTCTCTCCACGCTTTTTGAAATCCTTGGAAGCACATAAAAAAGTATTATATATTCTTCCCTCAATCTCTATATCAGCATGAATCAGCTCATAATTCAAATGCTCAACACCAAGTGTTGTCAGCAATCTGTCGACAATTATTTCATTTATGCACTCATGCCCTATAACTCCATTCACCGGATCAAAATTTGACAGCTTATAATATATTTTCTTATCTCCCATTATTGATTCTGACTTTAAAAAAGTGCCTGCTGTCCCGCTTGAACTTCTGATATGTGACCATTTTAAATAGGTTAAATCCTGTGTCTGTTTAATTATATCCATTTTTCCCCCATATAATTTATATCATCATATTGCTCTCGTTAAATAGTTTACAGTTATTATATATTTTTATTTTACACTCGTCAAATATAATATATGTATTAAAAAAGGTTCATCTTGTTAATCAAGATGAACCAAACATCACGGAGCTTTCTTCATTTTACAATTCTATCTCTGACAAGAAAGAATATCAGACATTTGTCATACTATTTCTTCCTTAACCCATATCGACTATAACCTCTATATATTAAAGGCAACAGTACAATAAATAGTAAAATGTATAAGAACATCAAAAACGAAATCTGACGAAATACAAACGGACCAATCTGAAAAAGAATTGGCGACCTCACTACATTAAGAATATTAGTCAATACAGTCGGCAACAAATTGAAAAAAGCATCAAATGCCGGTAATACTCTTGCGATAAACGGTATCATACAAAGCAGGAAAAACGGGATACAAACCGCCAGATTCGGTGTATGCATCTTAACTGTCACCAGCATTGTCAGTGCAGCACAAAACATCGTTGCGATATATCCGCCCACAAGTATCAGCAAATAATATTCTCCATATGTCATAACATAAATACTATATGGATCATCAATCTGATACGGTGTGAAAAATCCACTCGTTCCCATTACTGCAAATGAGATAATAGACAATATCCCTACTCCGATCCAATAGATAACCGTTGACACGAAGATTCCTGCAATAATCTTGTTTTTTATTGCCTTCGATCTCCCGTACTTTGTAGCAAAAAAAACATCCTCTGTTCCGGGGCGGAACTCTCCGGAAAATATACCGGCTACCAAAAAACCTATGATCACTGCCATTAATAGTACATAAGTTTGTGCGTACATTGTCATCGTAGCCCAGGAACCTTTTGCTTCGAACGTAAAAGGTATTTCTATCTTTTTATAAACGTTTTCCAGATAACTTCTCTTTTCAGGTGTGGTTCCGTACTCTTCTGCCATTTTCTTCATATTATCTTGATAGATTGTATAGATGTCCTGTAATTGTTCATCTGAGAGCTGATACACTGCACCTTCATTCCATTCTGAATCCGGAGTCAATACGCCAATTACAAAACTATAAATATCGTAATATGACTGTACTGTTTTACCATATTCTGTATTAGGTATCTCATCTTGATACTTAGCCGATAATGTCTTGTAATCATTTATCACTTCGGAAATTTTCTCCGTTGTAAGTTTCCCTTTCCATTGATTGACATCTTCAGCCAGAAGCCGTCCCGCGTCAATACCTGTGTGGATCTGTCCGTCTGCATCCGTATAGCTCATACTCCCAATTGCCATACCTGAATAAATAACCGTCATCACAAGTACTGCCGCAAGCAGAACCTTATTCATCCTCTTTGAAAAAATCTTTTTCAGTTCATATTTGAACATCATCTTTATCACCTGCCTTTTCTCCAAAATACAGAAGAAATGCATCCTCTAATGTTGCCTCCACCTGTACTGCATTTCCGGTCGGTGGCATCTTTGAAAGGACTCTCAACTCTACTCCATCAGAAACTGTTCTTACATTTCCAATCAGATATTTTTTCATGTAATTGTTCAACTCACTTTTAGGAATAATGCAATTCCACACGAACATATCCATAGACAAAATGATCTCATCTGAAGTCCCTGTATAGAAAAATTTTCCTTCTTTCATTAATATAATCTCATTTGCCACATATTCAACATCTGACACAATATGCGTAGACAACAGTACAAGACGATCTTCCGACAATTCACTGATCAGATTACGGAACCTGATTCTCTCATTCGGATCAAGACCTGCTGTCGGTTCATCCAACACAAGTATCCGCGGATCATTCAACATCGCCTGGGCAATTCCGACCCTCCGGATCATGCCCCCTGATAAAGTCCGCATCTTTCTTTTCCTCTTTTCAGCCATTCCGACCTGCTCCAACAGTTTTAATGCCCTTTTCTTTGCCATGATGGGCCTGATTCCTTTGATAGATGCAATATACAGCATGTAGTCATACACCGAAAGATCAGGATAAAACCCATAACTCTGCGGCAAATAACCGAGTATTTCCCTATAAGATGCCCCCTGACTAAAGATATCCTTTCCATTCCACAAGATTTCTCCGCTTGTTGGAGTTACCGCTGTACATATCATCCGCATTAAAGTGGTTTTTCCCGCTCCATTTACTCCCAATAATCCATATACACCTTTCCCCATAGAATGTGTTACATGTTCTACTGCGTGTACATTCCCATAATCTTTTGTTACATTTTTAAATTGCAGTTCCACTCGACTTCACCTCCCAGTTTATTTCACAGTTACATTGCGATTTGTGAACACAAAAAATAAGATAACCAAACGATATGATCAACAAGCTCCCCCAGATTGGCATCGAAATCCTCTGATAAATAGAATCTGTCGATACAATCAGTGTCCAGATAAGTATACATGCTATACATAGGAAAACAGCAATATACTCCATATCATTCCATTTGCTGTACAATAACCGGAAGCAGATACAACAGGAAACATTAAACGGCACTAAGAAATCTATGATGAGTCGGTATGCCGAAATCTGTAATGTATAAACTGAAACACCGAAAAAAAAGGTAGTCATAAGTAAATCCACCACTGCAAACAGCAATATCCTTGCAGCACAGATCTGGCGCAGTGAATAGAATGCTGTTTTTTCAATTTCCACTGCTGAAAAACTCCGATTCTTCCAAATTTCCGGTATGATCATTACCGAAAACACCACTGACATAGTCCCCAGTGTTCTCTCTGTATTTGCTCCCCCATCCGAGTCCACAAGCAGAATCCAAAGCAGAACTAAGATTCCTCCTTGCAGAATCCACCATCTCTTTTTGATAAATTTGAACTGCTCAAATAAAAATTCAAAATATGATGCTCGTCTGTTATCCTGTCTGTTCATAATGTCTGAACACCGCTCTTTTACTGTGTGAACAGCCGTTTCCCGTATATATTCCTTCTGTATCAAGGATTTATACTCCTCGATTTTTCTCTGATATTGCTTCATAATTTTTCCACCTCCAACTGTTTTGCCAGCAATTCTTTTGCCTTTGAAACACGATATTTTACAAGCGACAATTTTATATTTAATAAATCAGCAATTTCTTTTTGTTTTAATCCCTGAAAGAAAAACAGGATTACAATCTCTTTTATTTCTTCCGGGAGCTGCTCCAGAGCCCTCTCTATATCAATCCGGATTTCTATGTTTTTCGGATTCTCATCTTCTATATCCGGCAACTGGTCTGTCATTATTTCCTTCTTTTTCTTGTAATTATTCTTTATAATATTCCCTGCTATGCTATACAAATAGCTCTTTGTCTTCTTGATCTCTGCCCCGCTTATTAGTGCTCCGAAGAACCTCTCAAAAGTTTCCTGTACCATATCTTCCGCATATTCCTGATTATGAGTATGTAAATAACAATATTGATAGATAGAAGAATAATACTTTTCAACCAACTGATTGCCTGCTTGATTGTCACCGTTTCTGATTTTCTGAACTAATAAAAAATCAGCAATCATCTCATATCACCTCTCTTGTCCTCTATAATAATAAGACAACTTAAGGTGATAAAAAGTTAGTGGAAAATTAATATTCATTTAATTTTTTATAATTTTCACCTCAGTGACTCGATATATTCCTCCAGACACAATCCTTTTTCCTGCATTTCTATGGCAGAATCCACCCCCACATACCTATAATGCCATGGCTCATTGTTCACTCCTGTAATTTCAGTCTTATCATCAGGATACCTTTTAATAAATCCATACTTATATGCATTATTTGCAAGCCACGTATAAACAGCATCCGAAGAACATTTTGACGTATCCGCATTTATATCAACAGCTATCCCAAGTTCATGCTCACTTGTGCCAGGTTCGGCAACATATTCCTCAGCACGTTCTTTTGCCTCCCAACGTGAATAGCCTTCATCCTGATACTTTTGAATTCTCTCATTCATAATATTTTTCTGATCCTGGGTTGTCCTGTACCCTTCCCTTACAAATAATTCAAGTCCCTCAGTTCTGGCATCATCGAACATCTGCTGAAGCTGAGGATAGATTCTCGAATCCACTTTTTCTCCATTTGATAATTCTGTGAGTTCTACCTCATAATTACGAGGAATACGATAATCGTCATTTACAAGAATCAGATTCCACCCAAAAGAAGTATCTGCTTCTCTTCTAAATAGATTGAAACTATTAATCATTGGAATTTCACCCTGAATCGCTATATACGAAACAGCCCGCAAAAGCACTAATCCCAACATAAAAACTAAAGCAACCACAACGATATGCTTCAAAAGTCTCTTTCGTCTGGTATACCGTTTATAACTTCTCATGTTTATCACCTTCAATCTGCTTTCAAATTTAATAATCTATATTTTATGACAATTCAGCATATAGAAAAGTTAGTTATTCTAGAAAATCCTGCAAAAAAGCAGCAAAAAGAGTCCCCCTTTTGCTGCCTGCAAACAATTTTGTTTTCAATTTAATGGTATCAAGCTTGTACTTGACAAAATGAAAAAACATGAGTTCATTCCGACTAATCGTCTTACAGTAACATAGTCATATAAATTGGTATATACATAATTCCGTCCTGATATTTTAAATCCTTCGTATAAATAATGAATCTGTTCTCACACTTTAACTGATATTTCCTGTTTTCTGTATCGTATTTTACCAGATCCTCTTCGTAAAGGCTCAGAATATTCCGTTTAACAAAATCAATTTGTTCATAACTTTTCCCTGGAACATAAGCATCTACTGCCTGCGGCATCCCACCTACAACCCTACCATTTTTCACGAAAATGCAAAATGTTTACACCTATTTTTTAACGAAAAACAGAAATGTTTATATCGAGTTTTTAACGAAAACACAAAATGTTTGTTATTTCATTTCTTAAATGCGTTATTTTCCGGTTTATTCGCTCTTTTGTGTCAGGCACCAATGTATCCATATTTACTTTTCCTTCCTGATACGCTTTCTCACCGGCAAATCCAAATCCTGTAGTTTAGGTCCAAGCTCATCATCCATAATATATGTATTAAAAAAGGTTCATCTTGTTAATCAAGATGAACCAAACGTTTAAAAATTCTATTTGTTTACAAACTCCTTGCCTAATACTCAAATGAATCCTCAAGCTGATACTGTCTGTCTCCAATGCGTTCCATTTCATTTTTCATTTTCAGATTGTCCATTTCGCCGGTTTGACACACATATGTAGGATCTATATAATATGTTGAATCATCTACTCTCATAGCAACCCATCCATGTGGTATGAGTGTACCATCTGATTTAATTGTGCCAAAAACAGGATAAGCTGTTATTCCCACTCTGTTACATAGTTCTGATAATATTATTGAGATTCCACCGCATATACCTCTTTTATCCAAAATACATCCTTTGTTTGAGACATCAGCATATACTTCATTTTCATACAATTTGTCATAATATGGTTCAATACTTGATTCATAGACAGAATAATCATATTCCATGTTGTCTTTTATCCAATTTAAGAAATATTGTACAGCCGCTTTTTCATTCATATTCTTGGGCATTTCTTTTATAATCTCATCATAGCAAGCATCTATTTCTTTTGATTTTTCCTGATAATATTCTGTTGAAAAATCAGCGCTTTTACATATTTTTTCAAGCTCATCTATATTGGTAATTATATTCTCATCATTTAAAACAAGCTTAAAATTCTTCAACTCCTTGCGCTTTTTTGAATCATTAACCAGAACATATAATTTCATAATATTACAGTCATCGTTAATTGTGTTTCGATCAATTAGTTTATTATTTTCTCCAACCGGAAAAATTAATGAAATCGCCCAGTTCTGATATTCCGGATCAAATGATAATGTTCTTACTATCCTCAGATACCGGTATGTGCTTATCGGAGATGTTAGATCAATTTTTCCACCATTTCCCTGTTCAACTAATGCTGTAATATCGTTACACACCCTTTTTTCGGTTTCGTCAAGCTGGTCATAATAAAATGAATTTGTTTTATTTGAAAAACTCACCTTATTCTGACCAACCCCTATTTCAGGCTCTTCTTTACCATTTAAAAAAACACATAAAATACCGATTAATGTTAATATAAACAGAAGGATTATTTTCTTTTTATTCATAAATTATGTCTCCCTTTAGAAATTAAACCTATCATCATACATTTTCAATACTTTAATGCTATTTGGTAATGTTATTCCCCTATAACCACCTTACAGTTCTTCTAATATTGGTCCTATAAATGCGTTATTTCCGGTTCATTCGCTCAGAAATTCAGCCACCTTTTCTATCTGCGCACTATTGTACTCCATGTATTCCAGATAATACTTTTTCACGATCTCATTCTGCACTTCTTTTTTATAGAGCCACTGTCTTGTTTTAGCCTCCGGTGCAAACAGCACTGCCTGATATTGTGGAGAAAATATCTCATCGAGGCTGCAGGCTGATTTGTCCAGCACGCAATTATAGTCCATATTTTTTTCCACAAAATACCGGTTCAATGTTTCCGCAAACTTTTTTGCTTTTCTCACATGGACAGCATATTCCACCGGATTATACGGCTCTCCTTCTATTACCGGCACCTGCCATACTAAAATACATTTTTTCATCTCTTTGTACTCCTTTCATTTTTGCCAAATTTATATCTAATAAATTTAAGACTCTCATATTAGATTTTGCTTTTTTCTATACAAAATCCCAAAAATTATTATATAGCTCATGTTCTATTTCTATATTTCTTTTATTCATCCACCCAATTACCAATTAGCCAAAAATTCTGTATATATCGGTACCTGCTCCATATCCTATATTGTATAGCATAAGTCCAATTATCCCTATAATTAATATATTTCCATAAGTTTTATGTTCCATATACCAGCTAATGATTTCTTGCATATAATTCACCCCCTTAGATTCTCATTAATTTTTTATGCAATACTAATTACTCATTTTTTTTTAAATGGGAATAAGCTAAAACTACAATAACCCCACATATACCACCAACAATACAAGATAACAGCATGTAAATCACCCCTTTCAATATTCTGGTCTATTCATATTATTTTGTTAACATTATTTTTGTTAATATCATTACAGCACCAATCAGATTCCAAGTGCCGTGTATTGAAACATTTATCCAGATATTTTTGTATTTTTTATAAATAAATCCCAAAAATATTCCTGTCAAAAAATAGTCTAACCATTGACACAAAAATAGTAGTATATTTGTGTTTCCAAATGAAGAAAGCATATGCATTGTTCCAAACAAAAATCCTGTCACCAATACCGCACATAGTTCTCCATATTTGCTGAAAAACCGAAACAATATACCTCTATAAATTATCTCTTCTGTAAAAGGAGCCATAATTACACTCATTATAACAGCCAAAATAGGATAATCCACAAAATATCCATTAACGTTTGACTGATTTGCCGGAACCGATATATTTGAACACACTGTCATTTCAATAATTCCAGCGATGCAGCTTAACAAGAATGCAATTCCCACACCTGCCAAAACTCTTTTTATATTTACAGAAATTCTGTCAGCTTTGAATTTTTTAAATGAAGTGATCAAATATTGCTTCATTGCCACTGCAATCATGATAATCAAAGTCAACTGATAAATCATATTTATCAGCACCCCATAAAATATATTCTTTTCTTTTAAAATGTCTGTAATGCCACTATTCTTAATAATTAAAAAACAAATATGAATTATTACGACTCCAAATATTAGCTTTTTATGATTCATATCAGTGGATATATAATTGTTTTCTTTTTTCATCTCTTTGTACTCCTCATTTTTTACCATATTTATACAGACATCTTTATTAAATTTTGAAGCTTTAACAGTGTTATCAGTATCTCTGTTTGCTATACATACTACCACCATAAGAAAAAACAAACAATATATATGTGCTATTTGGCATGATTTCGGTGCCATTTGACACAATCTACTGTTATGGTGAATTTATATCTAATAAATTTCCATCACCAAACAAGCTTTTAAAATACGGCATTCATTGATTAACCAAATACATTAAATTATGCATCAAATTGATGCTCATATGAGCTGCTATCCCAAAAACAACATTTCCTCTTTTTATATAAACCAGACAAAACGCGATTCCGGCTAATACATATTGTATTGATTGCAGACAAAGCTCATTTAGACTTATTGCACCTATAGATGGTATAAAATGCATTAATCCGAATAATACTGATGATACAATCACTTTGATTATTAGACTTTTATTGATGGAGCTGAATATAAACCATCTAAAAATCAGTTCTTCTAATATGGGTCCTATAAATGCAGAAAGAATCATAATAGCCCAATAATGTTCTTTCATTGTCATTCTGAGCGTAATTTCATTTATGCTTTGCTCATTATTTCCGGATGACAAAACAAACTGCATAATACCGCCTAATATTGTAAACAATACTATTACAGCAAATGATTTGATATATCCCGAAGCTATTGATTTGATATCATACTGTCTTATCTGTTTTATATCCCTTAAAATACCAGTTCCATAAAGGCTGAATAAAATAACTATAGCTATAAGATTCCATAAATAGTTTGTTATCAGATACGCATCCGAATAACTCATTGCTTCAAATACCGATTGTATAACAGGCAATATGATATATTTTTTTCCTATCAAGTACCAGGCCGGAAAGATTATCCAGCCAATATACCATTTATTGTTTTCTTTTTTCATTACTATTTCTGCTTTCATTGGCTTTTATTCTGCAGTGTTTCTTTTTTGAAATACAGAAAGAGCTATCAATGAACACGTAAGAATAACTATTGCTGATGCAGCATGCAGTTCTAATGATTTTTGCGTTTTCATTTTTTATTTTATCATATGATAATTTCCCAACCCATACAAATAGGACACCGAACAGAACAACATCTAAATAATGTCCCTTTTTCACAATATTAAAGAAATGTAATATTCCCATCAAAAATGCAAAAAATCCAATAATTTGCATAGATAATGTATATTTTTTATGTTCTTCGAAATAACTATTTTGAAACAATATAGGCACAATAATTATCCATACACCACAAAATAACAATAGTCTTTCCATATTTTACCTCGTTTTTTTTTATAAAATTATCTTGTTGCTAAATACCCTAAGCCTGCTCCTGTTCCTGCAGCTTCACGGATTTTACTTATCCCTATTTTATATCCGTTCTGTCTGCAGATTGTTGCAAGACATGCCGCTCCACAGTCGGTTATATCGTGTTGTTTTATACAATAGTATTTCATCCTTTTATTGTTCCTCTGTTTCTGCTTTTTTTACTAATTATTGTAAAAATATCTTTCGTATATTTTAGGTACATATATATATAATTTATCTTTGCTAATTTTCAATATAATATCATTTTTTATATTGGCATATATGCACCAATAGCACCTCCTGTAAGGGCACCAGCTACATAGCCTCGATATAATGTTCCGCCAGAAAGTTTTCCTTTTGAAATACCATATCCAATTTATATCTGATTTAATTTTAATATGCTATTGCATCCACACAACTAATAATCCAATAAACCATAAACATAATAAAACCAATTCCACAAAATTCCTTTTTGAAGTTGAATTTATTAACATTGGCTTCATCTTTAATAATAAACACTGTTTTGGCTTTAAGTATCACTATTATGGCGGCACTTATTACAAATATAATTTCTGTTAAAATTGTATATCTGCCGCTCGGTATATAACCCGATATTATCGCTCCAAATAAATTAAATGCCATATGCAGATAAATCGCATACCTTACTTTACCTGTAATAAGTACAATATTCGCACACACTATTCCCATAAAAATGGTATATAAAAACTGTTGCAGATTTGCATGTAACATACCAAAAAGCATACTGCTTATTAAAATTGCTGTAACCTTGCCATATGGAAGTAATTCTTCCAACAGCACCTTTCTGAATAATAGTTCTTCAAATACAGGCGAGATGATTACAACACATACAAGGAGTATCCATGCCGGTACATTTCCTATATAATTTTCAACAGCACCCACATTTTCTGTATGAACCAGATATCGCTTAATAAACTCAAGTATAATATCCGTAATTCCTGACAATATTGTTGTGCCACCCAATAAAACGAGCAGATATCCGATGCCATCCCAAACCGAGAATTTTTTATTTAATGATATTTCATTTATATTGATTTTCTCTATTTCTTTAGTAAAAATCCTAAAAAAATAAAAATATCCCACGCTGGCGATGCTACCACAGATAACCTTAATTGATTGCCTATCCAGTGGTAAATTTAAAGTTTCCATAATAACTAATACTACACCGCTCAATACGCTTGACAACAACATAGATATAAGCAAAGCTCCACTTATTCGGCTAATTTTTTTCATGTTTTCCTCTCTACGATTAGCTTTCACTCTTTAAACCACCTGTCCCATGGACCACTATGTTTACTGCTACCAATATTACCCACTATTCCCTCTATAGTTCCTATTAGATACACTATAAAATATGTTACTTTCGTTACTATTCAGAAAACCAAGGCTAATATAATGATGACCAGCACTATCGCCACCAGACCCAATATTACCCTATATGTTCTTGATGACATATTTAAGTGCATCTCTTCTTTTTCAAAAGTATCAAAATTATCATTCTGTTTTTCATGCATATCATTTACATTCATAATATCACAATTAAACTTATCCATCATATTCATAGATTATTCTCCTCGTACAATTCCAACAATTTGTTGCTGTTCTTTCTGTGCAATATGACAATTGCCACAATAAGCATTATGATAATAACAGGAATTTGCCTTACAAGAAAATTATATGATCCGCTGTATCGATATCTTTCTATAGCCATCATGTAATTACAATATTCCGAAAAATCCCATGCAAAATGCAGTAATATTACACTCCATAAACTCTTAGTTCTTAAATATATTACAGACCATACAAATCCTATTATACAACCAAATATGATTGTAGACCATATAGTTATCGGATTCATATCTTCACCCCAAATAAGGTTTTCAAGATGTGCCAGCCCAAACAGTAGTCCTGAATATAAGCACCCCAATACTATTGTTTTATTTTTTCTAAAAATACAATTAAGCACCACACCTCTAAAAATCAGTTCTTCCTCGATACCAACCGTAAGATATAACAATAGATTAACAACCAGTTTTTCAACCAGTTTATGACCATATAGCCCTGCATGACCATTAAAAATCCAATAAATTGCCTGTACTGAATAAAATACTGAGAACGCAGTTATGGGTAATCCATATACGCAAATTCCTTTAGCACAGCCTTTCATGCTGCCTTTGCTCACTTTCATCTTGAAAATAAGCAATAAAATAATAATAGATATTATATCTATAACATTTGCAATAAGATTTGCGATATCATAATATTCTCTCATAATTGGTATTCCGTTCATAAGAAGCGACAATACCAATACTTTGTAGAGCAAAAATATCACTACTACACCTATAGAAATAAAAATCCAAAATATATTCCTTATTTTACTATCCATTTTCATTATTCCCTATCGCAAACTTTTATCATTTTCTCAACACAAACTATTCCTACTACAAATATACTCAGCACAATCCCACTATCCCCACAGTTAACTTTCGTTATACTACTAATCACTAATCTGGCAATATTAAATATCATGCAAAAAGCCTGTATCGCTAAAAATACGCTAGTATCTTCTGCTCTTTTTGATTCAATATAGTATATGGCAGTTATCGTACAGACCACAGTTAATGAACTCGCCAATCCCATCATAAAATAGCACGATAAGGCATTAATTACTAATGATATGACATATAATAAATATCTCAATGTTAAAGTTTCCTTTCTTCTACTAATCGGTTAGTAAATTGTTTTAGTGCAATGTTACATATATGAACCTTCCAAGATTTACGCCACTGCAAAAAGCAAGCCATTTCAGTTTCAATTCATTCATGCCGCAATTTCTAACATTCGGCATTTAATCTTCGAAAGAAAGTGGAGACGGTCGGTCAATTTTATTTTTGACACCTTTACTTTTTTTATCGCTAAATGCTATTTATCTTTGCATATTCACTATACTCTTTTATACACAAAAAAAGCAATCACTATGGCATGAACGACACTTTTTAGGTATGAACGACATATTGATTACTTTTTATATAACTTTTTTCCTATTATTATATATTTATTGTTACAATAAATCTTTCATTTTCCTGAGATATTCCCATATCTCCATCATATTTTTTTACAGTTCTCCTTACATTTTCTAACCCAATACCATGATTCAGCTTATCCTCTTTTGTAGTAATAAACTTTTGTTTTTGATTTATAATACTCTCCATATCATAACTATTACGAACCGAGATAAATATTTGTGAATTATAACCGGCTATCTCAAACTCAATTATTCTTTTGTCATCTTGTATTTTTCACATGCCTCTATGGCATTATTTAAGAGATTCGATATTATTGTGCACATATCAAACATATCAATTGCTACATCATCCGATACGCGCCCCTTAAACTGAACATTTATATTTTTACTTTCCGCTTCCAGGACTTTCGTCAAATTCAACAAACATCCCTTGCCTCCTTTCGAAATTAAACCTATCACCATATATTTACCATTTCAATACTTTAATGCTATTTGGTAAGATTTCGGTGCTGTTTGACACAAATTGACACAAATTGCTGACTTGAAAAAGTAAATTCCAGTGCAAGAGTAAATTCCATCGTGATTTAAATTTTGCTGGTTTAACAAGAAATTTT
>ERZ840057.766-NODE-766-length-30872-cov-3.347308_pt1 | contig 30872 bp, 28 predicted proteins | sample MGYA00519907_ERZ840057 | MGnify/ENA primary metagenome ERZ840057 (study PRJEB31850, sample SAMEA3708862) | human gut metagenome | biome: human gut; feature: human-associated habitat; material: faeces | place: China | collected 2014 ...
CGGCGGCTCTGGTGGCTTCTCAGAGGGCGTGAGGCGTGCCTTCGAGCTTGGGGCCGAGTGGTTCTGGGTCATGGACGACGACGTGCTCGTCATCCCCGAAGGCATCGAGCGCTTGGCCAAATGGACCGACCGCTACGATGTTATCCAGGGTTCGCGCCTAGACTTCGACGGCGGCGCCTTCTTTTGGCAGTACCAGCTCATCCTTTCGCTCGGCATTCCTAACCCCGTCGCCAAGTGGGACTTGGGCCCCGAGGGCTATCGCGCCATGAACCAGCTGTGCTTTGAGGGCGGCATGTTCTCGCGCCGCGTGGTCGACAAGATCGGCCTGCCCGATGCGCGCTTCTTCATCTACGGCGACGATGCCTGCTATGGCTACGTGGCCAGCCAGCACTTCCCCGCCGCCGTTGTTGCCGACGTGGTGCTCAAGCGCGCCCGCGCTGTCTCTAACTGGGACATCGCCGGTAAGCGCCAACTCAACTCCACGAGCGACACCAACCGCTACTACATCATGCGCAACCGCGGTTATCTGGCCCGCTACATGCAGATCTATGGCGACTATCACCCCATGCTGTTCCGTCTGGGCAACGCCGCGACCTTCTGCAAGGAGTTCATTCGCCTGGCCACCGTTGACAAGTGCTTTAAGACCGGTATTCCGGCGCTGCGCCGTGGCATGAAAGACGCCCGCAAGATCGTCAAGGACCCCAACTGGAAGCCCATGCCGCCCCTGAAGGACGCCGAGTAACGGAAGCCGGAAACACCTTGGTGCTTAAAGCCGCTGGCACACCGTAGCCACATGCTGCCCATCAAAACCGAACCCCCAGCGCATGCGACCCACGCCGGGGCGCGGCACACGGATTTCGTCGATGCCGTCGCGCTCTATGTCGAGTAGCGCCTGCACGGCCAGCAATTCCAGGCCCAGCGCATCCACATCGGGGTCATACATCAAGTTAATCGTTATCAGCGGGCGCTCGCCCAGCATACCGATCGTATCGGCTATGTCGAACACGGCGCCCGTAGGAAAAACCTGGATGTCCCAGCGATCCGCGCCACACTTTCGCCTCGAAGCAGGATTGGCATAGCCCGGCAATCCAAAGCAGAGTCCTTGCAAGAGTAGGTGATATGGCAGCGGTGTATCTGGGTCGGTCGCACCGATTCCCGCATCTCCCAAGATGCGGCTTAGCGCCCGCCTCACGGTATCCTCGTTCCCATGGCACAGCCCGTCGCGAAACGCATCGACGTCTCGAATGTCTTCTGCAGCGCACTCAAACCACTCAATAATCACTAGACGCAAGGCCTGGCGAAGCTCGTTATTGGGCAATCGCAAAGCACGGAGGCGATCGCCATGCTCTGGCTCCTCAGTCATATCCGTCGTGAGAAAACCGGACAGATACAGCGCTGTCCACATGCCATCGTCAGGCGAGACATCTGGCTCTGCAGTGCCCAAACAAAGCGGGACCTCAGCGCGCCCATGGGCCTCGAGCAAATCAAACAAGACCGAAAGGCGGTCGAGATTCCACCCGGCAACTACCCTACTCAGGCAATCGACATATCCATACAGATCGGCACGCACAGGCGCCGTGCAGCCTCGGCCCAGAAAACCGATCACACGCTCTGGACTCGAGCAATAGGCCCTGCCAAACCGATACCCCTCGAGCCATTCACGCGCATCATCCAGGTATTCCTCGCGCCCAGCATGATTCAAAAGAGAATCGACCTCGGCATCCGAAAAACCGAAACATCGGTCACACCACGCCGACAGCGGCGTCGTCAGACAATACGAGCAGCCGCGCGAAGAAAGCGCCGCTTCGGCAGGACCGGGACACTCCCCCATCAGACACGTCAGCCGCAACGAATCGCGCGCAGTGGCAATGGCGTCAAACAGCACACGGTCAAGTAGTTCTGCCGGATCGGCGACGGAAGCGTCCCTCGCGCTCGCACGGCGAGACCACGCCGCATCGTACCCATCAACGAGCAATACAACCTGCTCATCGCAGGCAACCTCCAGCAGCTCTATGAGCACACCGAGCACCGAGTCAACCTCGTCCGCGCTCGCCACGCCACGCGCGACACGTTCGATGTGACGCACCTTATCTCGAGCTAAATCCGGAGCCTCCAAGAGCGCCAACAAGCGAGCGCACTCGCCCGAAAGGGCATCGCGCACGACGCCGGCAATAGCGGGGCCACGCCTCGCGACGCCAGAAAAGTCCAGCGATATCACCGGATAGCAAGCATACTCATCCCGATAGCGCCCGCCGTTCGCATCCCAAATCTGAGCATCGGCAAACAAACGCTGACCAGAGCGACCGACCGCTGGACGCTCCAGAAAAGCCCTAAGCATCGACAAGTTCATGCTCTTGCCAAAACCCTCGGGTCGACAACACACCACAACGGACGCGTCGCAGTCCAACACATCGGCAATAAACATGGTCTTGTCAACCAGCATGCAGCAACCAAGGGCCTCCGCATAGTCGTGCATGCCAATGGGCAAAACCGCATCGTCGGCACAGCCGATCAAGCGCACGCCAAAGCCAGCAGCACAATCAACATTTGCCTGTTCAGACACCAAAACGTTCCCCCTAAATCGCTGCACGATGCCAATTGTAATGACCGCCTCGCGCGTACCGACGACGCCGTGCGAACATATCGGGCAACGGTAGCAACAAGAGGTGTGAGGGGGCATAACTAATCGTTGCACAACAAAACGGGGCCCGATGCATTCGCACCGGACCCCGTCCCAACTCTTTAGTTATCTAGCAACCAAGAGGCTACTCCTCCGAGCCGTCCTCCCCAGAAGCTTTCTTCTGCTGATCGAGCTTATGCTTACCACTTACGATAGACGTAGCGCCCAGTGTGGCCAAGCTTGCACTGGCAAGGCTCGCCATAACGATAAGGTCGCCCGTCTTGGGCATGTTACCGCCAGATGACTTGGTCGTTGTAGTCGTCGTGGTTGTAGTGGTCACCGTCTTGGAGTCATTTTGCTCTTGGACCTGGTTGTCAGCACCGCTCTTGTCGTCGTCTTCGGGCTGTTTCTTTTCGCCCTCGGTCTTGCTCTCGTCCTTCTTCTGACCGGACTTGTCGCCCTTCTCATCAGAGCTAGGACCCTTATCGGATTCAGCCTTTTCGGAAGCCTTGCCCTTGGAGTCGCCCTTTGCGGCCTCGGTCTTTTCCGTGGAAACCTGATCAGAGTTGTCCTTGTTCTGGGTCGAGCCATTATTGACGCCAGCCATCAGCGAAGAGCCCAGCGTAGAACCAAGCTGCACGGAGAAAGAAGGCTTCTTGTCCGGCGAAGCAACGGGGGCGTCCGGCACCTTATTCGAGTCGTCCTTGGAAGCATCGGAATCAGGTGTTGCATCAGAGCCAGAGCCGTTGTTAGAGCCGGTGTCAGCGGACGAATCGCTCGAGCCGGTGGATGAGTTAGAGGTGCCAGCACCGGTCGAACCAGAAGCGTCGCTGTCCGTATTGCCGGCAGAGCTTGAAGACGAATCGCCCGCAGCAGAGCCGTTCGAATCGGAGCCGTTCGAGGTAGAGCCGTCGTTGGTAGTACCACCAGCAGAACCATCACCGTCAGTATCGGTCGAGGGCGCATCCATCCTGTCATCGTTGGCATCGTCACTCGAGTCGTCATTCGAATCAGGTGTCGGCGAGGGTGCCGGCGTAGGCTCGGGCTGCACGGGCGTCGCAGCGGCAGCCTCATCCTCGGCGATATAAGCCAAGCAGTCCTTCAGCTCGTTGCGGTAGCGGTTCTTCCAGCCCTCATGATACTGGGGCTGGCTCGAATACTTGGTCGCCACGTTATTGACCACACTGTTGGAAAGCGCCGTCACAAACTCGCGATCACTCATACCGTTAGAAAGATTCGCCCAGCGGAAAAAGTCCCTGCAGCCACCGGTGCCGCACATGTTGGTGATGCTCCACACCATGCCCTTAACGCAATCGGCACGGCCCGAAATATCAATGCCCAAGCCGCTCTTGAGCCACGCCTCGGTCACCGCATAGTACGAGTTATACGCATAGGCATCTTGAAGTGCTGAGAACTCAACAGGATCGGTGTTGTACGCACCTTGGAAGGCCTCCTGCGCAATACGGCCCAGCTCGGTGAGCTGGCCGTTCTCGTACATGGCATTGCTCGTGTTGGAAATCTCGCTGCCGCGATCAATCGCATCCTTGAGCATGCTGTATTTTTCGGGGTTGTAGTTGTAGGCCTGCTTCATAAACGGAATGAGCGACCATCGACGGTCGAACTGGTAATAGCCCAGCGCGTTATAGCCGTCGCCATACGAAAAGCCCTGGTTATAGTTGCCATGGCTCTCGTACTTGGTAAAGTACTTCATCTCGGGGGTCACGTTAACAAACGAAACGCCCTGGACCGACCTCAGCACGCCCGAGAAGGACTGCTGGGTATAGAGACCCTTATCAATATCGGTGGCATCCGAGGCAACGCCCGGCGTGGGCTCCTCGGCGACGGCGGGCGCGGGTGCGGTAACGGCGCCAAACGAAAGCGCCAGCGTCAGGCCCGCGACAATCGCAGAATGCTTGGGCTGCATAAGATCCTCCCTGCATTGGTATAGTTAAAGTGCAGTTTGCAAAGATAAAAATAAGTATTGCAGCTCACCCGTTGTTGCACAACAACCTCTCGGTAAACGGCAACAACCCTCCGCGATAACTTAAGGAATTAAACAAACTGGTCGTCGGGCGCCATCAGAAGCTCGCCGTATCGCTCCATCAGCCCGTCCCTCAACTGACAAAAAGCGGGAATATATACGTTCAAGATGCGCTGAATCAAATCTTGAGCGAGCTTGTTGTCATAGATATGGACGTTCGTATTGCGGTCTTTGAGCATATCTAGCCAGGCCGCCTCATCAATAAAGTCGTAGAATCGGTAGGACTCCTTCAAGATGGCACGAGGAGACCCCGACGCGGCAAGCGTGGCGCCCTCATACTCGAGCAGACGCTTAAGGAGCTTCCAGCTCAGTTCAAATTGAAGATTGAACTTATTAATCAAACCACTCTGAACAAAATCATTGTTGAGATCCTGATTGGGCGCATCCTCAAGATTCGCCAAGGCGCTGACAAAGTTCTCATATTTTTTCATACAGAATCACACCATCCCTGGCAATTTCATCGAGCAATTGACGCGATAAGGACTCGTCGAGATTGACGACATCTACATCTAAAAGAGTATCAAGACGCTCCTCGATCAAATATGACAACCGGCCGAAATCCCGGCAACCTGCTACGGCGATGTCAATATCGCTCTTAGGCAAGTTGTCACCTCGAGCGCGGGAACCAAACAGCACAACCTTCTCGGCGTCACATTCCCGAGCAAAAACTTCAATTTGCTTATACACCTTGTCGAGAGATGTCATTTGCAGCCCTACAGCTTAATGTCGAAGTTGATCTCGGGGACGGCAGCAAGGTCGGCCAACGTCACGCCGTCGACGTACTTTTCGATCACGTCGTCCAGACCGCGCCAGAATTTGACGGTCGAGCAGAGATCGCTGCGGGCGCAGCTGTTGTCGATGCCATCGCACGCCACCGGAGCCGTGCTGCCCTCGACGGCGCGCAGGATGTCGCCAGCACGCACCTCGGAGGGATCCTTGGCCATCATGTAGCCGCCGCCCTTGCCGCGCACGCTCTTAAGCAGGCCCGCCTTCATAAGCGGACGAACCAGCTGCTCCAAATACTTTTGCGAGATATGTTCGCGGTCGGCGACCTCGCGCAGGGCAATCTTGCCCTCGGCGTCGCCCAGCGCCGCGATATAGATCATCAGCCGGAGGGCATAGCGGCCCTTGGAAGAAATGAGCATACCTACCCTCCCATTGCATCTGGGACAACATAACCAAGTTTGTTTGTCCCAAATCTTAAGTAAGTGGGACAAACACAACAGGTTATTTTGTCCCAGAATTAGAAAAGTCGAGTGGATTAGTCGGGTTTTCCCTTGACTAACGCCAAACCCATAGTAACTTTATTCCGAGAAGATTCCTAGGGTTTAGTACACCTATGAGTACACCATATACAGAGAGGGACAGCATGAGCGCAAATCCGCTGCTTTCCATCGAAGGTCTCACCGCCTCCGTGGACGAGAAGACCATCCTCCACAATGTCAACCTCAACGTCGCCGCCGGCGAGACCCACGTGCTGATGGGCCCCAACGGCGCCGGCAAGTCCACCCTCGGCCACCTGGTCATGGGCGACCCCGTCTACACCGTGCAGGACGGCCGCATCGTCTTTGACGGCCAGGACATCACCGAGCTCACCACCGACAAGCGCTCCCGCGCCGGCCTGTTCCTGAGCTTCCAGGCCCCGGTCGAGATCCCGGGCGTGCCGCTGTCGAGCTTTTTGCGCGCCAGCATCGCCGGCCGCCCCGGCCTGGAAATGAAGGGCAAGGAGTTCCGCCGTCGCGTCAAGGAGCTCGCAGCTGAGCTCAACATGGACACCGCCTACCTCAACCGTGAGCTGGGCGTGGGCTTCTCGGGCGGCGAGAAGAAGAAGGTCGAGATGCTCCAGCTTCTGCTGCTGCAGCCCAAGCTCGCCATTCTGGACGAGACCGACTCGGGTCTGGACGTCGACGCGCTTTCCACCGTCAGCCACGGCATGGACGCCTACCGCAAGAGCTGCGACGGTTCCATGCTCATCATCACGCACAATACGCGCATCCTGGAGCACCTGGATGTCGACCGCGTCCACGTTATGGTCAAGGGCCACATCGTGCGCGAGGACGACGCCTCGCTCATCCCCTGGATCGACAAGAACGGCTTTGAAGCCTTCGAGCGCGAGGCAGCCGAGCAGCGCGCCCAGGCCGAGGCCGCCGCTGCCGAGCAGCAGGCGTAAAGGGGCGACGCAATGACCAAGAACCGCACCGAGGTCGCGGACATCGACCGCAGCCTCTACGACTTCACCTACGGCGAGGAGGGATTCGAGCGCCTCGACGCCGGCATCACGCCCGACATCGTGCGCGAGATCAGCGCCAAGAAGGACGAGCCGCAGTGGATGCTCGACCTGCGCCTCAAGTCCCTCGAGATCTTCAACCGCTTCCCGGATCCGACGTGGGGCCCCTCCATCGAGGGCCTGGACATGGACAACATCGTCACCTACGTCAAGCCCAACACCGACCAAAAGCACGACTGGGAGTCGGTGCCCGACGACATCAAGAACACCTTTGAGCGCCTGGGCATCCCCGAGGCCGAGCGCAGCTACCTGGCGGGCGTTGGCGCGCAGTACGACTCCGAGCTGGTCTACCACAACATGCAGGACACGGCGTCCAAGATGGGCATCGTGTACTCCGGCATCGAGGAGGCCCTGCACGACCCGCAGTGGGAGCCGCTCATCCACGAGAAGTTTATGACGCTCATCCCGCCCACCGACCACAAATTTGCGGCCCTGCACGGCGCCGTATGGTCGGGCGGCTCGTTTGTCTACGTGCCCAAGGGCACCAAGCTCGACTTCCCGCTGCAGAGCTACTTCCGCCTCAATGCCAAGGGTGCCGGCCAGTTTGAGCACACGCTCATCATTGTCGAGGACGATGCCGACCTGCACTTTATCGAGGGCTGTTCCGCGCCCAAGTACAACGTGGCCAACCTCCACGCCGGCGCCGTCGAGCTCTTTGTGGGCAAGCGTGCGCACCTGCGCTACTCGACCATCGAGAACTGGTCCAAAAACATGTACAACCTCAACACCAAGCGTGCGCGCGTGGACGAGGATGGCGACATAGAGTGGATCAGTGGCTCCTTCGGCAGCCACGTGGGCTACCTCTACCCCATGAGTGTGCTCAACGGCCGCCGCGCCCGGTCGAGCTTTACCGGCATCACCTTTGCCGGAAAGGGACAGAACCTGGATACCGGTGCAAAGGTAGTACACGCTGCGCCGGATACCACATCGTATATCAACACCAAGTCCATCTCCAAGGACGGCGGCATCAGCACATTCCGCAGCTCTGTTGTAGTCAACAAGAACGCAGAGGGTGCAAAGTCCTCGGTATCCTGTGAGTCGCTGATGTTGGATGCGGAGTCTCAGTCGGATACCATTCCGGCAATTGATGTCCGCACCCGCAAGGCAGACGTGGGACACGAGGCACAGATCGGCAAGATCAGCAACGAGGCGATATTCTATCTCATGTCCAGAGGGCTCAGCGAAGAGGATGCCAGAGCCTGCATCGTCAGCGGTTTCGCAGACAATGTTTCCAAGGAACTGCCGCTGGAATATGCGATCGAAATGAACAATCTGATTCGTCTGGAAATGAAAGGCAGCATTGGGTGAGGTGAGCATGATGGAAAATAATACAATTCGAGTAAATGCACTTCCGACTCTGACATGGCACAGACTGCACGTCAATGCCTGCCAGACAGAACCTTATGTTCCGGCAAAGCCCTGTGCTATCCAGGCAAAATCGGAAAAGGGCAAGGCGGTTGTTTCCGCACTGGAATCCGGCAGCGACTGCAGCGCTGTTGAGACCGGTGTCGGCAAGGTCGTGGACGATCTGTTCCAGTGGGGCATAACGGTGACTGCGGCTGAAAACACCGAGGATACCGTGCATATGGAGATCGGCAGCGAGGACGGCGGCGACTGTGCTGCATTCGTCAACGTCCAGGCAGAGTCCGGCAGTGATCTGACACTGGTGCAGATCTGGAAAGCCAATGCGTCCCATGCGGCATTGCGGACAGTCGTTCGTGCAGAGTCCGGCGCAAGAGTTCGTCTGATTCAGATTCTGGCAGATGCCAGCGAAGAGAGCATCAATGACGTGGGCTGTGTGACCGGCGAAAAGGCATCGTTTGAGGTGATCCGCCTGTATCTGAGCAAGGGCAATGTGATCTCCGGCATCCGTACCGAACTGGCAGGAAACGGCAGCAGCTTTACCCACAAGACCGGTTATCTGGTCCAGCCAGGAAAGAAACTGGATATGAATGTGATCGCTAACCACATCGGCAAAAATACCGAGAGCGATATCCGTGCCGAGGGTACGCTGTATGACAGCGCAGAAAAGGCGTTCCGTGGTACGATTGACCTCAAGCGTGGCTGTGCCGGCTCAGAGGGCAAGGAAGAAGAGAACGTACTGCTGCTGGGCGATGACGTTATCAACAAGACCATTCCGCTGATCCTCTGCACCGAAGAGGATGTCAAGGGCAGCCACGGCGCATCCATCGGCGAACTGGAACAGGGAATGCTGTTCTACTTCGAGGCACGTGGCATCAGCAGGGAAGAGGCTGAAAAAATCGTGGCAAAGGCACGGCTGGAACGGCTCTGCCAGGATACAGAAGATGCAAAAACAGCAGAATATATGCACCAGATCATTGAAGAGGTGATTTAAGATGACAGCATGGAATCCGGAAAAAGTGCGGCAGGATTTTGTCCTGCTCCGGAACACCGACCGGGTCTATTTCGATAATGCGGCAACTTCGCAGAAACCCCAGTGCGTTCTGGATGCAGTGGAGGAGTTCTATCAGAAATACAACGCCAATGTACTGCGTGGGCTGTATCCGCTGAGCGTGGAGGCGACCGAACGCTATGAGGCTGCCCGGAGAACTGTACAGCGGTTCATCCATGCTGCCTGTCCGGAAGAGATCATCTTCACCCGGAACGCAACAGAGAGTATGAACCTGGTGGCATACAGCTACGGCATGGCAAATCTGAAAGCCGGGGATGAGATCCTGGTTTCCATCATGGAACATCACAGCAACATCTTGCCGTGGCAGATGGTTTCCCGTGCCACCGGAGCAAAGCTGGTCTTTCTGGAGTGTGAGCCGGACGGCACAATCACCAAGGAAAAGATGGACGCAGCATTTTCGGAACACACCCGGATGGTGGCGGTGACCCAGGTTTCCAACGTGCTGGGATGTGTCAACGATATCCCGGAACTGGTCAAGCGTGCCAGAGCCTGCGGCGCAGCCATTCTCATGGATGCGGCACAGAGCGCACCGCATATGCCCATTGACGTGCAGAAACTGGACGTGGACTTTGTGGCGTTCTCCGGTCATAAGATGCTGGCACCTATGGGTATCGGCGTGCTGTACGGCAAGCAGGAACTGCTGGAAAAGATGCCGCCGTTTCTGACCGGCGGCGAGATGATCGAGACCGTTTCCCGTTACGATGCCGTTTATGCGGAACTGCCCCATAAGTTCGAGGCAGGCACGGTCAACGCCGGCGGTGCAGTCGGTCTGGCGGCAGCCATCGACTATCTGGAATCCTACGGCATGGACAAGCTCCATGCTGTGGAACAGGAACTGACGGCGTATCTGTTCCGGGGCATGAAGGCGATTCCGCACATCCATGTGCTGGGTTCTGACCGGGAGGATAACCATACCGGCATCGTTTCCTTTGCCGTAGACCAGGTACATCCCCACGATATCAGCGAGGTACTGAGCAGCGACGGCATGGACATCCGTGCCGGCCATCACTGCGCACAGCCGCTCCATGACCATCTGGGCGTACATTCTACCGCTCGTGCCAGTCTGATGTTCTATAACACCAAGGAAGAGATCGACCGGTTCCTGGAGAGTGTTTCCAATATTCGAAGAAGGATGGGCTTTGGCAATGAATAACTTTTACAATGAGATTCTGACGGAACACAACGTCCGTCCGGAGTTCAAATATGACCTGGAATGTCCCACCATCAAGCTGGAAGGCGTAAACCCCAGCTGCGGCGACGACATCTGGCTGAACCTGGTAATGAAAGACGGCGTCATCCAGGATGCGTCCTTCAACGGCGACGGCTGTGCCATTTCGCAGGCATCTGCGGATATTATGATCGGCATGGTACTCGGCAAGACCAAGGAAGAGGCACTGCACTTGGCAGATCTGTTCCTGAAAATGATTAAGGGAACAGCAACGGATGCCGAGGTAGACGAACTGGAAGAGGCATCGGCGCTGCAGGATATTTCCCATATGCCGGCACGTGTAAAGTGTGCCGTTCTGGGATGGCGCACCCTGCGTGAGGCAATCGAAAAGTTAGACGGCAAGGCATAATTGTGCTGCCTTGAAAACCTGTTTTCGTGGAAAGGAATACCACTGAAAGCAGGTTTTTCTGTGGGAGGATATCACGATGAAATCCATTTTAATCAAGGACACCACACGGGAGGAGCGCATCCGTATCGTGACCCAGTCGCTCCAGGTCTGCGGTCAGACCTGTGAGTTCTGCAATGGCTGTGACAATCTGGGCGGCGGTATGGTGGACAGCTATTTCCAGCCGTATATCAACGGCGAAAAGGAGATCGCAGAGTTAAACGCCGCTTATCACAGCGGTTTGGTGAGGTAAGTGCATGGTAGAAGAAATTACGATACAGGAACTGGCACAGATGGAACCGTCTGCCTGTCAGATCATTGATATGCGAGACGAAACGGCATTTGCGCTGGGACACATTGACGGTGCAGTGCTGATTCCGCAAAAGGAACTGGAAACATCCCACGGGGAACTGCCCAGGGACAAGATGCTGGTCATCTACTGCCGCAGCGGCATCCTCAGTGCAGACGTGGCGGAACAACTCCGGGACGAGGGATACCAGGCGGTAAATCTGGTGGGTGGCTATGTGCAGTGGCTCCAGGACAAGATTCGCCGGGAGACGAAAAACGAAAAGGCTGCCGAAGTGGAACAGGGACTGCGCAAGAAGTTCCACCGGGTCATTTTCAGCCGCTTTGCAAAGGCAATCAAGACATACGATCTGATTCAGCCCAACGATCGCATTGCCGTCTGCATTTCCGGCGGCAAGGATTCTATGCTGATGGCGAAACTGTTCCAGGAACTCCAGCGCCACGGAAAGTTTCCGTTTGAACTGGTCTTTCTGGTAATGGACCCGGGCTACAGCGCCGAAAACCGGCAGATCATCGAGTCCAACGCCAAGCTGCTGCAAATTCCCATTACGGTTTTTGAGACCAACATTTTTGACTCGGTCTATAACGTGCAGAATAATCCCTGTTACTTATGCGCCCGGATGCGCCGTGGACACCTTTACAATAAGGCAAAGGAACTGGGCTGCAACAAGATCGCCCTGGGACACCACTTCGATGATGTCATCGAGACCATCCTCATGAGCATGATCTACGGCGGACAGGTGGAGACCATGATGCCGAAACTGCACAGCGCCAACTTCGAGGGAATGCAGCTGATACGTCCCATGTATCTGATCCGGGAGGCGGACATCAAGCACTGGTGCCGCTATCACGACTTGCAGTTTATCCAGTGCGCCTGCCATTTCACAGACACCTGCACCACCTGCGACCCGGACGAGCGGACGGTTTCCAAGCGCATGGTGATAAAACAGCTGATTGCCAAGCTGGCGGAGGAGAATCCGCAGATCGAAAAGAATATTTTCCGCAGCGTGGAAAATATCAACTTGAACAAAATCATTTCCTACCAGAAAGATCATGTGACACACAGCTTTTTGGATGGGTATGTCAACGAGTAAATCCGTTTATAGAGAGCCGGTATTTCAGAGCCTGTTCAGCACTTTTTCTATGCGTACAGGTTCTTGCTGCCGGCTTTTTTTCGTTGCAGACAAACAGGAGGAATGCACATGGATATGAATTTGCAGAAGTATCTGTCCTTTGTCAAGACTGTGGAGTACGGCAGCTTTACCAAGGCGGCAGAGATCCTGCATTATTCCCAGTCCGGGGTCAGCCGGATGATCGGCGACCTGGAAAAGGACTGGAACATGGTACTTCTGGAACGTGGAAAAGGCGGCGTGCGGCTGACTTCCAACGGGCTGCATATGCTGCCGTATGCCAAGGAACTGGTGGCAGACTATGAGAAGATGCAGATGCAGGTGAATGCGCTGAACGGGATGCAGTCGGGGCTGATCCGCATCGGCACATTTTCCAGCATCGCCACTCACTGGCTGCCCAACATCATCCGGGAGTTTCAGAAGGACTATCCGCACATCGAATACGAGCTGCTGCTGGGCAGTTATACCGAACTGGAAAAGTGGATCACAGAGGGCAGGGTGGACTGCAGCTTTGTGCGTCTGCCCACCCTGGGAAAGTTCGATACCATTTTTCTGGAAGAGGATCGCCTTATGGCGGTGCTGCCGGAAAATCATCCTCTGGCAGGACTGGAAAAGTTCCCGGTGGCAGCCCTTTGTGATGCGCCGTTTATGATGTTGGAAAAGGATGCCCGTGCCGATGCGGCGGAGATCTTCGAGCGCTGTGGACTTTCTCCGTCGGTGCGCTTTACCACGTGGGACGACTATGCCATTATGTCCATGGTGGAAAGCGGACTGGGTGTCAGCATCTTGCCGGAACTGATTTTACAGCGTGTGCCGTACCGCATCTGTGTCCGGGAACTGGATGTTCCCGCATACCGCCGGATCGGACTCGCACTTCGGGATCGGGAAAGCGCATCACTCGCCGTCAAGTGCTTTCTGGAGTATCTCAAATACCGGCATGACACCCTGGATTCCTCCAAATCCGAAAAAACGTAAAAAAATCGAAAACTTCTGCATATTTCGGCGGATTTCCACAGATTTTGAATTGACTTTTCCGGCAGAGAATGGTATAATAGGCTACATATAACCGGCTTTTTGCCGCACAAAGACTGCGGCATTGCCAAAACATCCAGGAAGGAAAAGTGACATGAATTTTTTAGAGGAGAGAATCGTAAAAGACGGCATCGTAAAAGAGGGCAACATTCTGAAAGTGGACAGCTTTCTGAATCACCAGATGGACGTGCAGCTGTTCCAGCAGATGGGGGAAGAGTTCAAACGCCGCTTTGCAGACAAGGAGATCAATAAGATTCTGACCATTGAGGCATCCGGCATCGGCATCGCCTGTATCGTGGCAAGCTGTTTCCACGTTCCGGTGGTGTTCGCCAAGAAGTCCAAGAGCGTTAACATTGACGGTGCGGTCTATGTGGCAGAGGTGGAATCCTTTACACACAAGTGCAAGAACCAGGTGATCGTTTCCAAGAAGTTCCTGCACCCGGAGGACAAGGTGCTGATTATTGACGACTTCCTGGCAAACGGCTGTGCGCTCCAGGGACTGATCTCCATTGTGACGCAGGCTGGCGCAACCGTGGAGGGCATCAATATCGCTGTCGAAAAGGGCTTTCAGCAGGGCGGCCGCATCATCCGGAATCTGGGCTATCCGCTGGAATCGCTGGCAATCGTGGAGAGCATGGACGCATCCAACGGAACAATTGTGTTCCGGGAGCAGGAACAGTAAGCGGGGTGCCGGATGAAAAAATTGAATTTTCGGGATGCCTCGATCAGCAATCTGTACCAGCTGAACGGCTTAGTGCCGGTACATAAAGCGATCCCGTTTGGATTGCAGCACATTCTCGCCATGTTCGTTGCCAACATTGCACCCATCCTCATTGTGGGCGGAGCGTGCGGTCTGGCATCTTCTGAAACGGCAATGCTGATTCAGAGCGCCATGCTGATTGCCGGCATCGGTACACTCATCCAGCTGTTTCCCATCTTTCACAAGGTGGGTTCCGGACTGCCCATTGTAATGGGCATCAGCTTTACCTTTGTGTCAGTGCTTTGCTTTATCGGAGCGCAGTACGGCTACGGTGCGATCATGGGCGCCGTTCTCATCGGCGGACTGGTCGAGGGCATCCTGGGGCTGTTTGCGAAATTCTGGCTCAGGATCATTGCCCCTATCGTTTCTGCCAGCGTGGTGACTGCCATCGGCTTTTCTCTGCTGACAGTCGGTGCGAATTCCTTTGGCGGCGGCAGCGGCAGTGAGGACTTCGGCTCTGCCACAAACTGGATCCTGGGTTCAGTGACGCTGCTTTGCTGCATCCTGTTTCACATTTTCGCCAAGTCCTATTTCAAGCAGCTGTCCGTGCTGTTTGGTCTGATCGTGGGGTACATTCTGGCGATCTGCATGGGCAAGGTGGACTTTTCCGCACTGCGGGAGACTTCCATCATCGCCGTTCCGCATCTGATGCCGTTCCGGATGGAGTTCCATGCGGATGCCATCATTTCCGTGGTGCTGATTTTCCTGGTGTCTGCGACAGAGACCATCGGTGACACTTCGGCGCTGGCTGCCTCCGGACTGGGGCGTGATGTTACACGGGAGGAGACCTCCGGCTCTATTGCCTGTGACGGTTTTGTCAGTTCTCTGTCCTCGGTGTTCGGCTGTCTGCCCATCACTTCGTTCAGCCAGAACGTGGGACTGGTCGCTATGACAAAGGTAGTGAACCGCTTTACCATCGCCACCGGTGCAGTCATCATGATCCTTGCCGGTATCTTTCCGATTTTCGGCGCATTGCTGGCGACGCTGCCGGATGCCGTTCTGGGCGGCTGTACCATTATGATGTTCGGTACGATCGTTGTCAGCGGCTTGCAGATGATGAGCAAATGCGGCTTTTCTCAGCGGAACATGATTATTGCGGCGCTGTCGCTGAGCATCGGTCTGGGCTTTACCCAGTGCGCAGACCTGTTCAATATCTTCCCGGATATGGTGAAGAACGTCTTTGCACAGAACTGTGTGGCAGTTGTATTTTTGGTGTCCATTCTGCTGAATCTGGTGCTGCCGAAAAACATGGAGGCAGAAAAGGTGACGGAGAAGAAAAAGACAGCCGAGAAAGCGTGATGCGCTTTTTGTTCTGACAGAATCGGCTGCTGTCTTTTCTGGGAGGTGAAACAATTGCATAAAAAATATCCCGTTGTGATCCACGCAGTGCTGCTGCTTTTCTGTCTGCTGTTCCTGTTCGGAATGTTCGTGGAGCGTACAGATACCGGCGGCGTGATCGACAGCCGCCGTGAGCAGCCGACCTGCCAGGAAATCAATTACACAGAAATGGTGGAGGAAAACGACCCGGATGCGCCTGTGGGCGTGACCCGTATCTTTCACTTCCAGCTGAACAGCGATCTGGCAGGAAAACAGCTGATGTTCTACGTCATCAACGCCAACACAAGAGTCTACATTCAGGGAAAGCGTGTGTATGACCGGAGCAGGGATGCGTCCAATCCGGTGAGCGGTACAGGCTGCTACTGGGTGAATCTGCCGCTGATCCGTGCAGACAGCGGAAAAGAGGTAGTCGTTGAGATACAGCCGATCTATCGGGCAACGGTGGACCGGACCATTACCTTCTATGAGGGTGTCCGGTATCCGCTGTTCTGGAAATTGTTCCGGCACGACGCACTGTTTCTGCTGATCGGTGTTCTCCTGGTGATCTTCGGCATCTTCTACTTGCTGATCGGGGTGTATTACCGCATGAAGATGCAGTCAGCTCTGTATCTGTCGCCGCTCGGAATGGTTGCCGTTCTGGTCGGTCTGTGGAAGATCGCAGATACCCGTCTTATCACCTGGCTGATTCCGGGACACGCATTGTTCTTTTCCTATCTGAGTATGTTTTCCATCATGTTTGCACCCTTTTTTGTTGCGCTGTACATCCATATGTCGGCGAGAAAAACCGGGTCGATCCGAAAAGTAACCAGCGTGCTGCTGGTGGTCAACGCAGTGCTTGTTCTGGCAGCATTTGCGGCGCATCTGCTGCGTCTGCTGGCGCTGCGGGAGTCCCAGGAACTGTACAATTACTGCATCCTGGTGCAGGCGCTGTTCCTGCTGGTCTTTGAGATCTGCATCTATCCCAAGCACAAGGACGATATGCGGCACCGGCTGTTCCTGCTCTCCATGATTTTGCTCATGGCAATGGGAACGCTGGACATCCTGCACTTCCTGCTTGTTCGTTCGTCCAACTCGCTGTTTTTCATTATGATCGGCGTGCTGGTGTACATCATCGCAGTGGGCGTTTTCACCATGCGTGGTACACAGGACAAGCTGTTCCGGGATAAGGCAACCGGTCTCTATAACCGCAACAAGTGCAATGAGCTGATTCACACAGGCGTCATTTCCGATAAGCACCTCTGCTTTATGATGTTCGACTTGAACGGTCTGAAAAAGACCAACGACAATTTCGGACACGATGCCGGGGATCAGATGATCGAGTCCTTTGCGGCGGTTCTGCGCCGGTGTATCCCGGCAGGGAACTTTATCGGCAGAAGCGGCGGCGATGAGTTCGTGGGCATCATCTACAACACGGATGAGGTTCGTGTGAAACAGATCGTTTCCAATATCTGGGAGCAGATCGAATCATTCAACCAGGCAGAGGACAGGGGCTGGCAGCTGGGAACAGCAGTGGGATATGCGTTTGCCGAGGAGGCGCCGGACCGGTCATATACCACACTGTATGAGCTGGCAGACCAAAGAATGTATGAAAATAAACGGGCAATGAAAGCTGCCCGTACATAAGGAGCGTATTTTATCTATGACAACCAAGGAATTTGAACAGAAGATCAAGCGTGTCCTCATCACAGAGGAAGAGATCCAGGCGAAAGTCAGGGAAGTGGGCGCACAGATCAGCCGGGAGTATGAGGGAAAGCCTCTGCTGCTGGTCAGCATTCTGAACGGCGCATTCGTCTTTATGGCAGACCTGTGCCGTGCCATCACCATTCCCTGTGAGACAGCGTTTATGTGCGCCAAGAGCTATTACAACGGCACGTCCTCTTCTGGCATCGTAAAGATCACTATGGATCTGATGCAGGACATCAGCGGCTATCATGTCATCATCGCCGAGGATATCATCGACACCGGACGGACACTGAACGACGTCATCAAGCTGCTGAAGGCGAGAAATCCGCTTTCGCTGAAAGTTATCACACTGCTGGACAAGCCGGAGCGCCGTCTGGTAAAACTGGATGCCGATATTTCTCTGTTTACCATTCCGGATCACTTTGTGATCGGTTACGGACTGGACTGCGGCGAGATTTACCGCAACCTGCCCTATATTGCAGAATATGATGAAGGAGAAACCAAGTAATGTTTGAAAAACTGTTCCATTTGAAAGAAAACAACACCAATGTAAAAACGGAGTGCATTGCCGGTGTTACCACGTTCATGACCATGGCGTATATCCTGGCGGTAAACCCTAGTATCCTCAGTTCTACCGGCATGAATCCCACGGCAGTTCTGCTGGCGACCTGTCTGGCATCCTTCCTGGGAACTATGTGCATGGGCATGATGGCGAACCTGCCCTTCGCCCTGTCCGCCGGCATGGGACTGAACGCCTTTTTCGCCTATACCGTCTGCGGCAACATGGGCTATCCGTGGCAGGTCGCACTGCTTGCCGTGTTTGTCGAGGGTCTGATCTTCATTGTCCTTTCGCTGACAAATGTCCGTGAGGCGCTGTTCAATGTTATCCCTATGTCGCTGAAAAAGGCGGTGTCGGTGGGCATCGGCGTGTACATCGCCTTTATCGGTCTGCAAAATGCCGGCGTTGTTGTCAACAGTGACTCGACGCTGGTGACCATCGTTTCGTTCCGTGATAACTTCCAGACCGGCGGCATCTGTGCGCTGCTGGCGATCCTGGGAACACTGTTCACCGCATTCCTGTACATCAAGCGGGTAAAGGGTTCTATCCTCATCGGCATTCTTTCCACCTGGGTGCTGGGCATCATCTGCCAGCTGACCGGGCTGTACACTGTAGATGTTGAGGCAGGCTACAACAGCCTGATCCCGGCATTCTCTATGACAGACTTTACCGCACTGGGTTCCACATTCGGACAGTGCTTCAAGTTTGACTTTGACGGCGTAAGCATCATCAACTTTATTGTGGTTATTTTCTCGTTCCTGTTCGTAGACATTTTCGATACCCTGGGTACGCTGATCGGTGTCTGCAATAAGGGCGGTATGCTGGACAAGGACGGCAAGCTGCCGAAGATCAAGCCGGCACTGCTGGCGGATGCGATCGCAACCAGCGCCGGTGCAGTGATGGGTACTTCCACCACCACCACATTTGTGGAATCCTCCGCCGGCGTGGCAGAAGGCGGCAGAACCGGTCTGACTGCGGTTGTGACTGCGATTCTGTTCCTCATCTCCATGCTCTTTGCGCCGATCTTCATTGCCATCCCGTCTTTCGCAACTGCTCCGGCATTGGTGATCGTCGGATTCCTCATGTTCAGCAGCATCACCGAGATCAAGTTCACAGAGGACAGTTTCCTGGAGGCAATCCCGGCTTATCTGTGCATCCTGGCTATGCCGCTGTTCTACAGCATCTCCGAGGGCATTTCCATGGGCATCATCTCCTATGTTGTCCTGCACGTTGTCTGCGGCAAGGCAAAGAAGGTGAAACCGCTGCTATACGTGGTTGCGCTGCTGTTTATCCTCAAGTATATTTTCCTTTAATTCCAACACGCATTTCAAAGCCTGTTTCCGTCTCCGGAGACAGGCTTTTTTGCTTGTGTTTCCGGCAGAAATATGTTATAATAGTGCTATTGACAGCAGATGAGACAAGCTGCTGATTTCCAGAAAGGACATTTGTTTATGTCAGAGATCAAAACCATTACCACACTGCTCCGGGATGCCGTATCCACGCACATCTACGGCAAAGAGGATGTTATTGATAAGGTGCTGGCTGCGCTGCTGTGCGGCGGTCATGTGCTGCTGAATGACATTCCCGGCACAGGAAAGACTACCCTTGCCCGGAGTTTGGCAAACGCTTTGGATGCCAGCTTTCACCGCATCCAGTTCACGCCGGATCTGCTGCCCACCGACCTGGTAGGTGTCAGCATCCCCGACCCGAAAACCGGCGAATTCGTGTTTCGGAAAGGTGCAGTGTTCACCCAGATCCTTTTGGCGGATGAGATCAACCGTGCTACGCCACGCACCCAGTCTGCCCTGTTGGAGTGCATGGAGGAACGCCAGGTGACCGCAGACGGCGTGACCTATCCGCTGGAGTCGCCGTTCTTCGTCATTGCTACGCAGAATCCGGTGGAGATGCAGGGGACGTTTCCGCTGCCCGAGGCTCAGCTGGATCGCTTTCTGCTGTGCCTTTCTCTGGGCTATCCGGATAAGGAACAGGAACTGGCACTGCTGTCCCGGACAGCTGTTCCGGAAGAGGGAAAACCGGTTGTCACCACGGCACAGCTGCTGAACGCCCGAAAGGAACTGGCGCAGGTGAAAGTCTCTGCTGCGGTGCAGGAGTACCTGGTAGAATTGGCGCACGCCACCCGGACGCATCATCAGATACAGCTGGGGCTGAGTACCCGTGGAATGCTTTCCTTGCTGGAGGTCTCCAAGGCAGTTGCGGCGATACGTGGCAGAAACTATGTCACACCGGACGACATCAAGCACATTGCAGCGGACTGCATGGCGCACCGCATGGCAGCACGTGGGGCAATGTGGGAAGAAAATCACGAGACCTGCCGCCGCATTGTATCGGAACTGCTGGAGACTGTTCCCGTGCCAAAGGAATCACAATGGAACTGATCGCTGTTATTCTGTTGGTACTGCTGGTGCTGTTCGGCGAGATCGGACTCTACCGCCGGAACGGCTTGAAGGGACTGTCCTACCGCTGCCGCTTTTCGGAGACAGAATGCACCGAGGGCGACTCCCTGCAGTTTGTAGAGACAGTTTCCAACGAAAAAGGGATGCCTGTGCCGTGGCTCAAGGCAGAACTGACCACGTCCTGCTGGCTGGACTTCCCGGAGACAAATTCCTCGCAGACCGGAGAAAACCGCTTTGTCACCAGTTTCTTTTCCGTGCGTGGACACGCCAAGGTCAGCCGTGTCTGGAACATCACTTGTGAAAAGCGCGGAGCATACGAGATGGAACACGTGGTGCTGGTCACATCGGATTTGCTGGGCGTGGTGCGGCTGTCGCTCCAGGCAGAGGATACCGGCGGAACGCTGCTGGTACTGCCGCAGCGTATGACGGAGGCTGGACTGATTCTGCCACGGCTGCTGCACCAACAGTTCGGAGACCAGTCTGTCCGGCACAGCCTGCTGACAGACCCTTGCCTTTCCGCAGGTGTCCGGGAATACGTGCCGGGTGATCCACTCCACCGGATGCACTGGAAAGCCTCGGCGCACGCCGGAACGCTGCTCATGCGCCGGGAAGAGCATACCGCACAGCAAACGGTCACGGTATTGCTGGCGCTGGAATCCCACAGCCCGGACAGCGGCATTATGACGCAGGACGAGGCACTGTTGGAGCATACCATCCGGGTCTGTGCGCAGTGCCTGTGGGAGTTCTTCCGGAACGGCTGGCAGGTGCGACTGTGCATCGGAGAGCGCCGAAAAGACGGTTTGCCGATCATGTCGCCCTATGGCGGCGGCAGCGGAATGTACCATCAACTCATGCAGCAGCTGGCACTGCTCCGCCTGCAGGAGATCGTGCCGCAGTCCCAGATGCTCTCCATGCACGGCAGATCTTCCATCCAGGAAACACTGCTGCTCATCACACCGTACACGGACAGAACAACGGCGCAGTGGAAACAGCGCTGCGGTGGTCTGGTGCTGGTGACGGGTCACGCCCATGACGGCGGCAGTTGTGCCGATGCGAGGATTCCCTTGCCGGAATACCTGCACAGCGAGGAGGTGGCATCATGAAAAATGCACGCTTTTTGCTGCACCTACTGCTGATTACGGCACTGTCTGCCGCCTTGTATCCCTTTCCGCTGCTGCTTGCGATATGGAGCGGCAGTGCCGGATGGACGGCTCCGGTGATGACTGCGGCGCTGGTGCTTTGTGTATGGCTCGGCACGCTGTACATCCTGCTGCTGCGTCGGCAGTATGCCCGGCATCCTCGCTGGGTCAATGGCGGCGTGTGGGCGCTGACACTGCTGCTGTGCGTGCTGGGCAGTCTCTTTGCCCCGTATCCCACACGCCTGGCGCAGGTTCTTCTGGGTATCACTGCCGGCGGCTGCTTTTTCGGCGGCGCACGGCTGGTCTTTCATCCGCTGGAACACCTGGTGCATCCCAACGTGTTTGTCGGGCTGTGCCTATGGGATTGCTTTTCCGGCTTTCTGATCTATCTGACCAGGGTAAAGCTGCCTTTCCTGCCTATGGTACTGCTCTTTGCCGCCAATGCGGCGCTCTTCGCCCTGGTGCATAACCGGGACGCCATGGAGCGGATGCTGTCCGGGAGAGACGGCGACACCTGGGAACTGCCCACGGAGATTCGCCGCAGCAACGGCAGGCTCATGGGGATTCTCTGTGGTGTCGGACTTGCGCTGGTTTTGTGCAGCCGTCCTCTGGCGAGGGGAATGCGCTGGCTGTGGCGCTGGATCTATACCGGATTCTTTTACGCACTGCGCTGGCTGCTGTCGCTGGGCAGCAGTTCCGACACAGCGGAGGAGATACCGGAAAGCGCCAGGGATAAGCTGATGGAACTGCCGCAGAACAGCACATCCGGCTGGGTGAGACTGGTGATCGAACTGGTGCTTTTGGCGGCTGTGCTGGCGTTGGTCATCTGGAAACGGCACGAGATCGGGGATGCCATTGCATCCGCCTGGCTTAGCCTGCGGCAGTGGTTCCGGTCGCATCTGCAAAAGAACCACGCCGCCCAGGAAAACCAGAACGGCGGTGCATACTGCGATTATGTGGAAGATCTGCTGTACCACGAAAAAACGGCAGTCGACACAGTCACACTGCAAAGCCGTCGCAATTGGAAAAAGGCGTACCGTCGCTATCACAGGCTGCCCCACGGAGCAGAGCGATTCCGGTTGGGTTATGCGCTGCTGCTGGCGAAACTGCCGGATGATGCGGCAAGACCGGCAGACAGCCCGGCGGAGATTCTGGAACATTTACAGATACTGCTCCCGGAGGAAAGTTCGCTTTCTCAGTGGGAGACCGTAACGCAGGCGTACAGCGCCCTGCGATACGGGGAGATTCAGCCGGAGGAAAACGCTTTTCTGGCGATGGATGCCTTACTAAAACAGCAAAAATAATTGATGTCACGATAATTGATATCACACAAAAAGCCAGTCTGTGGGAACAGTTCCCACAAACTGGCTTTTCCATTTCTAAAAGCTTTTTCAAGCCTTATTCGTCGTCTTCGCTGTGTGTGACCTGAATGCCAAGAACGTCCAGACTCTCGGTATCCACCGGAGCCGGGCAGGCGCTCATGAGTTCGCTTGCGTTCTGTACCTTCGGGAATGCGACCACGTCACGCAGGCTGTCTGCCTGGAGCATAACCATTGCCAGACGGTCCAGACCAATGCCCAGACCACCGTGCGGCGGTGCGCCGTAGTGGTATGCCTCTACCAGGAAACCAAACTTTGCCTCGATCTCCTCGTCCGTGAGGCCCAGTGCCTGGAACATCTTCTCCTGCAGCTCGTAGTCGGTGATACGGATAGAACCAGAGGAAAGCTCTGTGCCGTTCAGTACCAGGTCGAATGCCTTTGCGGTGACACGTGCCGGATCGCTGTCCAGATAGGGCAGGCACTCGTCCATCGGCATGGTGAACGGGTGGTGCATCGCATCCCAGTGCTGGGTATCCTCGTTCCACTCAAAGAACGGGAACTGGGTGATCCACAGGAAGTTGAACTTGCCCTCCGGGATCAGATCCAGTTTCTTTGCCACTTCCAGACGCAGTGCGCCCAGTACCGGCAGTGCAACCTTGTTCTTGTCTGCCATAATGAGAACCACATCGCCCTTTTCGCAGCCCAGGTGCGACAGGATCTCATCCAGCTTGCCCTCCGGCAGGAACTTTGCAAAGGAACAGGTGGGCTTTTCGTCGTTCCAGCGAATGAATGCCAGTCCCTTTGCGCCGATGCCCTTTGCCTTTTCTGTCAGCTTGTCGATTTCCTTGCGGGTCAGCACAGATGCGGCATTCTTTGCCACAATGGCACGAACACTGCCGCCGGCATCCAGCGCAGAGCGGAATACCATAAAGTCAACATCCTTGACTACATCGGACAGATCCTGGAGTTCCATGCCAAAGCGAGTGTCCGGCTTGTCCGAACCATAGCGTTCCATTGCCTCCTGGTAGGTCATGCGGGGCAGCGGTGTGGTGATATCCATGTTCAGCACTTTCTGGAACAGATACTTGACGAATCCCTCTGTGATTTGGAGAATATCCTCCACATCCACAAAGGACATTTCCAGGTCGATCTGGGTGAATTCCGGCTGACGGTCAGCACGGAGATCCTCGTCACGGAAGCAGCGTGCGATCTGGATATAGCGGTCCATGCCAGAAACCATCAGCAGCTGCTTGTAGATCTGCGGCGACTGGGGCAGGGCATAGAATTTGCCGTTATGCACACGGGACGGGATCAGATAGTCTCTCGCACCTTCCGGTGTGGACTTCATCATCATCGGCGTTTCGATCTCGATGAAGTTGTTGGCATAGAAGTACTCTCTGGCAGCCAGTGCAATCTTGTGGCGCATAATCAGATTGTGCTGCAGCGGCGCACGGCGCAGATCCAGATAGCGGTATTTCAGACGCAGTTCCTCGTTGGTCTTGGTCTCGTCGGTGATTGCGAAAGGCGGTGTCTGTGCCTTGGACAGTACACGCAGATCGTCAACCAAAACCTCAAAAGCGCCGGTTTTCATTTCCTTGTTGACGCTGGAACGCTCTGCGACTACGCCCTTTGCCATCAGCACATATTCGCTGTGGCAGGATGTAGCCTTTTCGAAAATGGCACGGTCTGTCTGGTCGTTGAATGCCAGCTGTACAATGCCGGTGCGGTCACGGAGATCAATGAAAATCAGATTGCCCAGGTTTCGTACCTTCTGTACAAAGCCGCCGACAACGACAGTTTCTCCTGCTTTTGTCACTTCACCGCAGTAACAGGTGCGGCGCAAATCCTGCATCAAATCCATGTTTACTGACACTCCTTTTCAAAATCCTCCACGATGTCGTGGAACATATACTGGACGGCGATATCGTCGAAATTTTCTTCAAAGGTCTCGTCCAGAGCGATCTCTGTCTGCTCGCCGGTCTCCATATTTTTCAGTTTTGCCTTCTTTTCTGCCAGCTCATTTCCGCCCAGCACCATTACGAAGGACGCACCGATCTTGTTGGCATACTTCATCTGTGCTTTCAGACCACGCTGCATCACATCGTATTCGACCTGATAGCCGGAGATGCGGAGCTGCTGTCCCAGCTGCATTGTCAGCGGAACGGCGCTTTCGTCCATCGGGGCAATGTACAGGTCGCAGGACTTCGGCTCTTCGAAGTCGCAGCCCTGGCTCTCCATGGTGAGGATCAGTCGTTCCAGACCCATGGCAAATCCCATTGCCGGTGTGGGCTTTCCGCCCATCTGTTCGATCAGTCCGTCATACCGGCCGCCGCCGCAGACAGTCCCCTGTGCGCCGATGTCGGTGGTGACAAACTCGAAAACGGTCTTGGTATAATAATCCAGACCACGAACGATCTTCGGGTTGATGGTGAAGTCGATATTCAGCGCCTTCAGATATTCCTGGAGCTTTTCGAAGTGTGTCCGGCAGTCGTCGCACAGGTAGTCCAGAATGATCGGGGCATCCTTGGCGATTCCGGCGCAGATCGGGCTTTTGCAGTCCAGGATACGCATGGGGTTCTTTTCCAGACGGGTGAGACAGGTCTCGCACAGCTCGTCCTTTTTCGGTTCAAAATACGCCCGGAGCGCCTTGTGGTATTCCGCACGACAGGTGGGGCAGCCGATGGAGTTGATGTTCAGCACGATGTTCTTGAGTCCGGCACGGTCGAGAATGGTCTTTGCCAGCGCAATGATCTCAGCGTCAGAAGTCGGTCCCTGGCTGCCTGCCATTTCGATGCCGAACTGGTGGAACTCCCGGAGTCTGCCTGCCTGCGGACGCTCGTGGCGGAAACAGGACAGGATATAATATACCTTCTGGGGAAGTGCATCGTTGAGCAGACCGTTCTGGAGTATGGACCGGATCGTGCCGGCTGTTCCCTCCGGACGCAGGGTGAACTCGGTTTCCTTTGCCTTGACGGTATACATTTCTTTCTGTACCACATCTGTGGTTTCGCCCACAGAACGCAGGAACAGGTCGGTGCTTTCAAAGGTGGGGATGCGTGTTTCGTGAAAGCCGAAATTCTCCGCTGTTTCCCTTGCAATGCGTTCCACCGTATGCCACTTGTAGATCTGCTTGGGTGTCACATCTTCTGTTCCCTGGGGACGTGTGATTTTGATTGCCATGTATGAAAAACCTCCTCGCACTCCGGAGACCGGACTGCAAAAAATTTCCCCTTCCGAAAAAGGGGAGATAGTTGTACAAAAACTTGACGGCAGCCCTGTGCTGCCAGAAATGCGGTGTGCTTAAATGGTCGGATTGCCGATTTCCCGCCAGTCCAGATCGCCACGCTCCAGCGCCATGATGAGCGCTTCCGCAGTTGCAATGTTGGTTGCGACCGGAACATTATGTACGTCGCAGAGACGGAGCAGATTCATTTCGTTCGGTTCCGATGCCTTGCGGTTGATCGGGTCACGGAAGAACAGGAGTACATCGATCTCGTTGCAGGAGATGCGTGCTGCGATCTGCTGGTCGCCGCCCTGAGAACCGCTCAGATACCGCTGGATCCGCAGACCAGTCGCCTCTGCCACCTGCTTGCCGGTCGTTCCCGTTGCACATAGGGTGTGCCGGGAGAGGATGCCGCAGTAGGCGATACAGAATTGGATCATCAGTTCTTTTTTTGCGTCGTGTGCAATCAGTGCAATTGTCATGTCAGATAACCATTCCCTTCTACATTCTTTATCGTATCAAAAATGAAACTTAGATATTCGTTCTATGATTTCATTGTTTTCAGATAGTTAGACCACTACATCATTTATTATACACCATATCCCGGTATTTGTCAAAGAATTTCCGTGAGAAAAATATAAAATTGTGAATTGTATGGTGCTTCCCACGTTCACCCTTGTGCATTCTGACGAATTCTGCTTCTCAGTCTCTTGCGGTGGTGCTTGTTGTAGAAGTTGTGGTTTCCGTACCGGTCGTATCGGTGGATGCGGTCGTTGCGCCCACCATGTCTACATTGGTCTGTTCGCCCTTGACAGTTTTTTCGTATGCCTGGATGATCGAACGGATCATGTACTTGGAGTATTCGCCGCCTTCGATCACACCGGCGAAAGCGATTTCCGGATCATCTGCCGGGGCAAATCCCACAAAAGAAGATATGTACTTGTTCGCACTTCTCGGTAATGTCTGGGAGGTCGCCGTCTTGCCTCCGATTCTGTATCCTTGACAGGGAATACTGCGCCGGGAAATTGTTGGTGGATGCGGCGATCATACCGTTTTCCACATACTGGAATACGCTGTCGTTGAGCGGTGTGATCTGCTCTGCCACCGCAGGCTCTTTCTGTTCCAGTTTTGTGGTGTGGCTGTAGTCCCAGATGCTGTCCACCAGATGCGGCTCATAGCGTGTGCCGTTGTTGGCGATGGTGCAGGCAACATTCGCCATTTGCAGCGGCGTTACAGCCCATTCGCCCTGACCGATCGCACTTTGCAGTACCTGACCGACGGTCCAGTCTGCGCCCAGTTCCGCAAAGGTCTCCTGGTTGGACAGATGTCCGGCGGCATCGCCGGTTTCCAGCCCGGTGGACTGACCCAGTCCAAATTTGGAGGCATACTCTGTAATGCGGTCGATGGTCAGTTCCTCCGACAGCTTGTAGAAGAAGATGTTGCAGGATACCCGAAGTGCCTGTGTAACTGCAATGTCACCATGTGAACCGGTACAGTTGTAATCGTGGTCTTTGAAATGATAGGTGTGTCCGCAGAAATAGGTGCTGTTTCCGGTGATGATCCCCTCATTCAAACCGGCAGTTGCCGTGATGGTCTTAAAGGTGGAACCCGGGCGGTAGAGTCCGTCTGTCGCCCGGTTGACCAGCGGCGAATTTTCCGCATTCAGAATGGATTCATAATCAGTCTTATAATCTTCCAGGTTGTATGTCGGCGCTGTGACCATGCCCAGAACGCCGGCAGTTTTGGCATCCAGCACAACGATCGCACCGCAGGTGACCTTTTTCAGCCCCAGTTCTTCCGTCTTGGAATTCCGCAGGCTGTCAAAATTATTGATAAAGCCGTCCAGAATGTTTTGCAGTTCCCGCTGATAGTCGCTGTTGACAGTCAGCTGAACCGTCTTGCCAGCCTCCACCGGGGTTTCCATGTCCGAAGAAACGACAACGCCGTTTTCTACGGTGATTTTCTTGATGCCGTCAGTGCCACGCAGGGTGCTTTCCATGGCACGTTCAATGCCGCTTTTTCCCACGGAATCATCCAGAGCGTAACCCTCAGACTTCAGCTTTTCGTATTCCTCCGCATAGATGGGACCGACAGTACCGATCTCGTGGGGAATGACATCGCCCTGTGCTACAGAACGTATCGCCTCTTCCACAATGTCCATGCCGGGGAGCGTGACGCCACGTTCTTTCAGTTCCGTGACCACATTCAGCGGCACATCCTCTGCCAGAGTGAAACGGTTGCTGAGGGAAAAGCCACGAAGCTGCATCTCATAGCGGATTCCGGCGAGCAGTCGCTGTTCCTCCGGCGTATAGCTGTCGTCAATGTCATAGTCCTCTTTCAGCTTGTCCATGCAGTTGTCCGCTGTGGCATAGACATTCATGTTCAGGTTTTCCTTGAGCTTGCTGACCGCTTTGTCATCACCGGTAAAGGTGTATGGCTGTGTATCCGAGATCGGCAGGGAAGTGTCCCATTCTACGCCGTTTTCGTCCAGGATGTTTACCAGAGAGAGCAGCATCTGGTTGCCCTTGGCGTTGTCCTCCGGGAAAGTGTCCGGCTCAATGATAACATTATAGCCTACCTTGTTTTCGATGATGGCTTTGCCGGAGGAATCCACGATCTCGCCACGGGTGGCGCTGATGGTCTGGGTGTATTCCTGGGTGGAAACCCGCTTTGCGGTGTAGGTGTCGCTTTCCACAATCTGTATTTTCATCAGCCGCCAGGCACACGCACAGCTGGCAAGCAGTACCAGCATACTGGCGAGCGTAAGTTTGACATAGCTGGATGCCGTATGTTTCATGAAATGCTCCTTTCCGGAGAAAAACAGGGCGGCACAGCACGGGAAATGGTAAATTTCCGATGCTGTGCAGCCGCTGGTCACGCCGATTCTTCCATAGGCTTATGCTTTTTCTCAATGGTGCGCCGCCGCTTCGGCAGCAGAAAATGGTGAATCAAAGCAAAAATGGGGTAGATCACCACACTGCTGAGAACGGTGTATCCCAGACAGGGCAGCTGGTGGTGCAGATACAGCCGGGAGACATTGTCATATCCCCAGATGGCATACTGGAACACAAAATCCAGTCCTGTCACCACAAAGGAAACCGCCGCCGTCAGAAACATCATGTTCCAGAAACGCTGGAGCAGAAACCGATCATAGAGCCGGGAAGTGAACAGGCAGATCAAAAACAGCAGAATCCCATGATAGCCCGGCAGTGTGCCGCAGGAAATATCCAGCAGCAGACCGCACAGAATGCCGATGCCGCCGGAGACTACAGTTCCGGAGACGGATGCAATGCACAGCGCCACCGGGATCAGCAGCAGGGGCTTGATAAAATCGCCGCCGTTTGCCGTCACAAAAGCGAGAAAAATAAACAGCACGTATAAGATCCAGCGAATGGTATTGCGCAGTCTGGGACGGCGGACAGACCGCCGGGAAAGCTGCTTTCGCTTAGTTTGCCGCATCCTGCTGCTCCTTTCCGGCGAAATCCTTAATGACGATCACATTTTTCAGATTTTCCAGATCCACAGACGGACGAATAATGGCACAATAGCTCAGACCATTGTCCATTGGCTCGATGGATTCCACAGAACCGATGAGATAGCCCTGGGGGAAAATGCCCACAGAATTGGAGGTGGTAATCAGATCGCCGCTTTTCAGCGTGGTGTCTTTCTCCAGGTAGATCATCCGGCAGCGGTATTCCGATGCCAGTGTTACGTCACCCTCCACAATGCCGGATTCCGGCTTGCTGGATGCCTTTGCGCCAATGGAAAGATTGGGAGAGCAGACCGTTTCTACCGTTGCATAGGTGTCGGAAATTTCGGAAATAATGCCGACAAGTCCTTCTGCCGTCACAACCGGATCGTAAACGGAGAGGCCGTCATCGCTGCCCCGGTCAATATAAAAGCCGTGGAACGGGTCGTTTTCGACATAGCCGATGATGGTGCAGGGGTCGGAGAACTCGTTGTCCGGGTGATCCTCTTTGATGCCCATGAACTCGGACAGATCCGCCAGATCCTGTTTCGTCTTGTCATAGTCCACCATCTGGCTTTCCAGTTCCGCCACACGCTGACGCAGCTCCTCGTTTTCCGTCTGGTATTCCTTGGATTTGGTAAAAACATCCATGGTGTCCTGAACGCCGGAAGAAATGCTGTTGGAGACGGAACGAATCGGATTCAGCACCGTTCCCAGAAAGCCGGTAGTGGGCAGGGTATAGCCGTCCCTGGTTACGGCATAGAGCATCATGCCGATCAGAAGGGCAACGATGCACAGAATGATGCGAAACTTTTTGCTGCGGAAAAAACCGCCCATGTGGAATCAGCCTCCTACCTTATTCAAAGCCTTTGGACTCTTCTGAAACAGCATCCCGGTATTTGTCCAGATTTTCCAGGATCTTTCCCGTGCCTTCTGCCACGCAGTCCAGGGGATACTCGGCGATAAAGACGGGCATTCCGGTCTCCTTGTGGATCAGCTGATCCAGTCCCCGGAGCAGTGCGCCGCCGCTGCCGCTATGGCACTGGGCAACCTGCTGGGCCTGGTCTGCGACCCTGTGGCCGGTCTGGTGGAGGTGCCCTGCATCAAGCGCAATGTTGTTGGTGCCGTGAACGCCGTTTCCTGCGCCAATATGGCGCTTGCGGGGGTGGATTACGCCATCCCCTGCGATGAAGTCATCGATGCCATGGGCCGCGTGGGCAGTCTGCTCTCCCCTGATCTGCGGGAGACCGGTCAGGGCGGCCTTGCCGCAACGCCGACCGGTGTCCGCATCGCCGAGCGTCTGGCAGAGGAAGCCTGAGGTTCGCGCGGAAAAAGTTGAAAAGACGTACTTTTCTGTGCGGAAAAATATAAAACGAAAATAAAATCAAAAAATCTGCAAAAAACTGTTGACAAACCCCGCCCTGCGTGATAAAATACATCTTGTTCCGACCGGAACGTATGCGTTGGTAGCTCAGCTGGATAGAGTGACTGACTACGAATCAGTA
>ERZ840057.777-NODE-777-length-30635-cov-611.005494_pt1 | contig 30635 bp, 22 predicted proteins | sample MGYA00519907_ERZ840057 | MGnify/ENA primary metagenome ERZ840057 (study PRJEB31850, sample SAMEA3708862) | human gut metagenome | biome: human gut; feature: human-associated habitat; material: faeces | place: China | collected 2014 ...
TCTGCCATAATATGAAACGTTTGCAGATGCAAAGATAATCATATTATGAGACTCCGCAAAACACATAAAACTTATTTAACAATCTGATATCCAGTATTTTACGCTATTCCAGAGGCTTAACGTTAGCCGTAATACCACCCTATGTCAGACATGTTTGCAGTATCGCAAAACATCGAAAACAGGGCTTAACAAGCCAACCTTAAAGATTTCTGCAACGATCTGAATATCATTTACTTAACTCTATTTTACTAAAAAAACGAATACGTATTTTTAGAAAATTAACTATCATTTTCGCCATCAAGCTGCTTTCTCATAGCATTTTAGCTCTATTGGACCTATGTTTTTTACAACAGGGCATGAAAGCATAGCCACTAGATACTTCCACTCCAACACATAAATTGGAAGGACACCTTCAAACTCTAGACGGACAAAACTCATGTTCTTGTCAAACTTCTGATAATACATCTGACACTCATTATGTTCATGTCTGATGAACTTTACTATCTTTTGATCCTTGGAAGTAAACACGTAAGCGGTGCCATCCTCTGGATCTTCGCCCAAAGAGCGTATCACTCCACAAAGCTTGTCATAACCTCCACGCATATCCTGATAGTTGGGAATATACTTATATTTTACGGCACCATTTAAGCTAAACATAAGGCTTGAAGTTTAGAGATAAAACTTTGAAGACCAGAATAGCTCAAATTATGATGCTCTATCTCCATACCATTGCTAAGCCCAAGATTGACATACTTGATGACAACGGCATCCTCGGTCGGAGCTGGAGATAAACCGGCTGAAGGATTACCCGGCTTGGATGGTATTGGAACTGCACTGGTTGAATCTGGCGCACCTGCAACAACACACTCCACAACATTTGGAGCCTGGAACTTCTTCTTGTACCACTTTTCAAATACATGATAAGGAACTCCATTGGATTCGAAAAATTGATTTACCGAAATGCCTGCTGGTACCGCCTCCGCTTTATAGCGTTGCCACAGGCTCTCAAGATCTTTACTACTTATTGCCATACTTATAACATTTAATGTTTAACATGGCGCAAAGGTAGCACTTATTGTTCAAACCGCCAAAATAGGGGTTGGATGCTTACGTACAATCTATGCTTACAGGTCTCCACGGGATTGATATAATCACACCCGGGACATCTACCGTTGGCTACGTTCAAGACTTTGATACTGATAGTTTTGGAAGATTTCAGTTCGTCTTAAACACAGCGTCGATAAACGCCTTCTATGTCTGGATTGTCTTCCCACCCAAAGCCCGCTTTCGTATAGATATGTCATGGTTGACTTCACTACACTAAGCACGGCGTAGGCTGCCGACTCGGTTGCCATAAAAGAACTCGCCTTACAGTGACAACTGCAATCTGGCTATACAATCCAATTGCAAAAGTACAGAATTTTATTGAGAAAAGGCAAGAAATGGTAGAAAATATCAACACCTCAATGAAAATTTAAGACTATTTAACCTTAATTTCGCAACACTTTACTACTCACTTGTATGTTTGCATCTGACCAACTGAAAGAAGGCAAGAAGTATGATGTTGATTTCAACCAACAGTTTATAGAGACTGAGCTGTATGATGCAAAGCCTACATACAAGAAGTTCTCTAGTTATCGCCCTGGCGTGAAGGAAAGGAACGTATCTTCGATGATAACTTATATCGGTATGATACAGCGTATTGTCTCAAGTCGCATTGTGGGGTAAGGGGATGTCGTAGGCAGAAGGGGTGTTTCAGCCTCAATTTATCTGACAATTCAGTAATGAGAGGACGTGTACACGCTAGAAGGATGTTGAAGGGCTCCTAACCAAATATCTTGACCGTACGATACATGAAGAATGGCATGACTGCCAGCCCACGCACTTGTACCCTAAAGCCTTTCAGCTTAGAGTTGAAAGATTCTGCAGAAGCATTGGTAGATCTATTTTGAAATAATTGAGCACATTGTCTTTCCTCTCCATAATCGTGTCTCTTACCGAAATGAGTTCACGTATATGGCTTCTGCCAACATTCTTTCCCCATCTTTTCAAAGCTAGTCCTGCTCTCTTTAGAAGTTACGACAGAAATCTATCAAATATAGCCAATTTTCTATCTTCCTTTTCCGTTTAGTTCTTCACCACTATCCCTTTTCTGGCATTCACCGAGAAATTACCAAGGGATGTCTTGACTTTATAAATGCCATTCTTCGATGATACCAGCTTTGCCGACATTCCCATAAAGCTGATGCCGCCGTCCTTCTTCTCAATGGTGTACTTTCCAAAAGGAGTAGCTACGATAATGTGATGCTTGGTATTCTCAACCACACCATACACTGTGCCGGATGGAGCCTGCTTTACCTGCTCGGCTATGTTCTTTACAGCATTTGCCACATTGGTGTTGTTATTCTTTGCAAAACTGATTGTGGTGGCAGCTACTACCATCATCAACGAAATCATAATCTTCTTCATACCTTATTATATATTAAAGGGTTATACTTCATTTTCCTCGTTCCACGATTTTTTCTCTTCTATCGCTTCCCGATTACGAGCGCAAAAGTAAGAATATTATTTCTATCAGCCAAATATCTAAACCTACCTTGTATGAAATGCCATTCTGTATGTACCAAATGACAAAGAGAAGGCGTCATAAGTCTAAATTACAGTTGGCGCATAACAGTTGACCTACGCATGCACATCACCTGTTGTGCAAGCGCATATCAGCTGATATGCAAGCGCACAACAGCTGTTGTGCGACCGGAGATACTAACTAACTCAAAAACATATACTATCTTTTCTAACAACTTATACTATGTTTTCCAACAACATATCAGTAACATTCCAACAAACAAAAAAGGGTGAATCATTTACTTATGACACACCCTCTTTGCTAAATCAGACGCACAATTGATCTTACCTTATAATATTATACACAAACTCATAATCGCCATTCTTCAGCCATCCGGGAACATCTTCTCTATTTTCCACAAGGCCTTATTCCTCCTTTTTTTAGTTCAAATTACAATTGCAAAAATACCTCCCGTAATATTTATAACCAAAATTCATATACCTACAAGTTTGGAATCTAGCGATAAAAACAAGAGGATTAAGAGGCTGGGATTCCTTGTTTTCTGCTCTCTATTAAGAATAAGACCTATAGTTGTACGACTATAAAGTTACAGTTGTACGACTATACATGCTATGGTTGTACAACTGTAGAGTTATGGTTGTACAACTATAGGGGTTATAGTCGTACAACTATAGATTTTCCTCAACGGCATCATCTTGTCAAGAAATCACAAATATCTGATTATCAACAAGTTCTTATTCCTCTTCATATTTGCGATATTCTCAAAGAAACAATAAGCGTCTGAAAATACGAAAATCTCAGGCAAGCTAATGTAAAAAAGTTTCATTCTTAACAACGCCGCATCACTACATCTTCGGGATATTCTTACGGATTACTTACTTCATCTTCCACCCATCAATGGTTCCCGTCTTCGATGAGAAGTTGCAGCCTATCTGATAAATCTTTCTACCATCTGCTGCATATTCCCTGGCATAACCCATATCCTCTATCTGCTTCAGGGCTTCCTCTGCCGAACCATCACGCTTGAATTCGAAGATGTAGATATAGTTCTGGGTCTCAACCACGCAATCTACCCTACCTTCGCTTTGCTGCTTTTCGATGAACACAGTGAAACAGCTGATCATTCTCAATACGAGATAGAAGGTGTATTGAAAATAACGTTCCTTCTCGCGCTCATCGTCCTTACGACGCTGGTTATAAGGAATGCTGGCAAAGAAGGAAGTCATCAGATTCTCCAACTGATGGCAATCGCCCTTCGACATCACATCTACTACCTGAATAATCCAGGCATCCGTTGACTTCGATGGCTTCAGATAACTGGAAGCTACCAGCGTCAGGAAACCGCTCCTCACTTCATCATTCGGGAAATCCAGGAGATAGGAATCGGTATCCATATTCCAGTCCTTAATGGTAAGATAACCGCTCTGATAAATCATAGGCAACGGTGCTTCCACATCTGCCTTGTAGTCGATAAAACTACTCGTGGGATAAAACCTGTTCACCATCTCGTTGATGTTCTCATCAAAATGAGACAATAGGCGAACAAGATAGGTTGGCGAACCGGTGCGGAACCAATAATCTGCCAGAATTTTCTTGCTCAAAGCATTCAAGATGCTGAAAGGATTATAGATATCAAGCATATTGGGACTGAAGTGGTAACCATCAAACTTCCTTTTCAGTTTGTATTTCATTCCTTCCTCTGTGGTCTTATATCTCACAGCCATCGCCTTGATTTGTTCATCAAAGGTAGAATACAATTCTTCTTCCGTAATTCCACAAAGTGCCTCGTAATGCTCGTCCATACTGATGTCGTTAGGCTGATTGAAACCACTGAACACGCTTACCTGCGAGAACTTGGTGACACCCGTGAGCAAAACAAACTGCAGATTAGCATCAGCAGCCTTGAAGACACTATAGAAACCTTTCAAGACCTCACGATTCCAATCTTCCAACAACCGTTCTTCACCCTTTATTGATGTTTTGATTTGTGTATCAAGCACATCCAGTATTGGCTTATCATACTCATCAATTAAAACCACGGCACGAAGTCCTGTTCTCTCATGAGCAGCTTTCAATACATATTCAAAACGACCTCCTAAGGAATCCCTGAAAGGACTTTTACCATATATCATCTCTTGCGATGCAACAAAGTTTTCTAATATGACCTCAAGTTCTCCAGGATTAGTGAAATTATTACCATTGAAATCGAGATGAAACACAGGATATTGCTTCCAATCCTTCTCTAGCTTGTCGATGGCAAGCCCCTTGAACAGTTCCTTCTTTCCCTCGAAATAGCATTTCAAGGTAGATACGAGCAACGACTTTCCAAATCGTCGTGGACGACTCAGAAAGTATATATTGCCATTTTGCACCAAATCATAAACGAGGCTAGTTTTATCAAGATATACATATCCACCCTCTATGATTTTTTCGAAGTCTTGTATTCCTATAGGATATTTCATATTGCTGCCATTTTAAAATCTTTCGGCAAAGTTACAAAAAATAATGATACAAGCAAAGGAATAGCCCGAAAAAAATAACGAGATTGCAAAATACCATATTTGTGGGATTGCTGACAAGGAAAAAAAATAATACCTTTGCCTTTTGAAAATAATAGTTTAAAATCATGGTAGAAACAATGAATAATATTGGAAATAGACAGCCGGATAGCAATGCTGGCTGCAGTAAGCAAAAAGGAGTGAAGAATAAGCAAACCCGGCAGCTGGTACTATGGATTGGCGCTTTGATAGTAGGCGCCGTCTTGGGGATATTCGGCATCAGCTGGCTGGATGGTCTGATGAATTTTATAGCCACGGTCTATACCCGCTTATTCCAGCTTCTGGCAGTACCAACCATAGCCTTGGCAGTTATCACTACCCTGGCATCCTTGGGCAACCAGGCAGATACCGGTAAGATATTCCGCCACGCCATCACCTACACCCTGCTCACAACGATAGCAGCTGCAGCAGTGGGACTGGTGCTCTACAACATCGTTTCTCCAGGCAATTTACCTACAGCCTTGGTACAGAGCGGTATGGCGGATGTTCCCCAAAAGCTGGGAGAAACCAGCTATTATGACCATATTCTTGGGGTAATACCCAACAACATCATCAAGCCGTTTGCCGAAGGAAATGTACTCTCTATATTGATTTTGGCGGCAGCAGCAGGTATTGCTTTAACCAAAATGCCATCAAGCGATAAGAAAGAAGTCGTGATGAAGGGATTGTTTGGATTACAGGATCTGCTTTTCATGCTGATTCATGGATTAATCTGGGCTCTGCCTCTGGGTATCGTTGCCTTTGCAGCACAACTCTCAGCCCAGTTCTCTGCGGGTATCGTGATGGCTTCTCTAGGAAAGTACGTAGCTGTTATCCTGGGAGGTAATGTCATTCAATTCTTCATCATCCTTCCGCTCTTCCTCTTGGCAAGAGGCTTGAATCCTGTGCGTACACTGGGCAAGATGATGCCGGCAGTATTAATGGCTCTGTTTACAAAGAGTTCTGCTGCTACGTTGCCGGTGACGATGCAGACAGCAGAAGACAGACTGGGAGTTTCCAATCAGGTTTCCCGCTTCGTATTGCCTATCTGTACTACCATCAACATGAATGGTTGCGCTGCGTTTATCCTCGTAACCTCCTTATTCCTGATGCAGAATGGAGGAATGCCTTTACCTTGGACTACGATGATTCTCTGGCTCTTCATTTCAGTTATCTCAGCAGTGGGTAATGCAGGAGTACCGATGGGATGTTATTTTCTTACCCTATCTCTGATGTCCGGCATCAATGCTCCTATCGGCATCATGGGCATCATCCTGCCAATCTATACCATCATCGACATGATTGAAACGGCAGAAAACGTATGGTCAGATTCCTGTGTCTGTGCCATGGTGGATAGGGATATGAAAAGATTGAAACAATAGTGAGCATGCAAAAATATCACCATGATAGTAGGATAAGGGCAGAAAAACTTTGTGCTTTCAAGATTTATTCGTACTTTTGCAGTCAAAAACAGAAAGGGAGGGATGAATGCTGATGCAGAAATCCCTCTTTAAGTATAACAAAAAAGAAGAAAGCCTATGTTCCATATCGCTCAATACTTCCCTATCACAGACCCTACGTTGATATTCTTCGTAGTACTCCTCATCATCCTCTTTGCCCCTATCATCATGGGTAAACTCCGTATCCCGCACATCATCGGTATGGTGCTGGCAGGTGTGCTCATAGGCAAATACGGACTGAATATTCTGGAGCGCGACTCTTCGTTTGAGCTCTTCGGAAAGGTGGGACTCTATTACATCATGTTCCTCGCCGCACTGGAGATGGATATGGAAGGCATGAAAAAGAACAAGTCGCGACTGCTTATCTATGGCCTGCTCACCTGTTTTATACCGTTCTTCCTCACATACGGCATGAGCATCTGGCTGCTCCACTACTCTGCCAAGGCTTCCTTCCTGCTGAGCTGCATCATGGCATCCAATACGCTGATTGCCTATCCTATCGTTTCGAGATACGGACTGCAACAGAAACCGAGCGTTACACTGAGTGTGGGGTCGAGCATGATTTCGCTGCTCATAGCCCTGATTATGCTTGCCGGACTGGTAGCATCGTTCAGCAAGCATGACGGCGTACTGTTCTGGGTATTCTTCACCCTCAAGTTTGCCGCCTATTGTGGCGTGATGATCATGCTGATTCCCCGACTTACAAGATGGTTTTTGCGAAGATACAGCGATGCGGTGATGCAGTTTATCTTCGTACTTTCGATGCTCTTTATGAGTGCGGCACTTTCGCAGATAGTGGGCATCGAGGGCGTTTTCGGTGCTTTCTTCGCCGGTCTGATATTAAACAGATATATTCCGCATGTTTCGCCACTGATGAACCGCCTCGAGTTTATCGGCAATGCCCTCTTCATTCCTTATTTCCTGATAGGTGTGGGCATGCTGATCAATATCAATCTTCTGTTTCAGGGCAGTCATATTTTATGGGTCGTGTTCTGCATCGCCTTCTTCGGAACCCTGGGCAAAGCCATCGCAGCCTATATCGCCTGTCTGGGTTTCCGATTGCCGCTTTCTTCGGGTCACATGATGTTCGGACTCACTTCGGCTCATGCTGCCGGAAGTATCGCCATGGTGATGGTGGGTATGCATCTGCTCGTAGCACCGGGCACTTACCTCGTCAACGATGATATGCTCAACGGTGTGGTTATGATGATTCTGATTACCTGCATCATCTCATCCATCCTTACCGACCGGTCTTCGCAGAAGATTATCCTGAGAGACAAGGAACTGCCTGATGCGGAAGACGACAAGAAGGTGAGCGATGAGAAGATTCTGGTTCCGGTGAAATATCCTGAATATGCCGACAACCTGATGAGTCTGGCGTTTCTGGTGAGAAACCAGAAACTGAACAGGGGACTCATCTGCCTGAATGTGGTATATGAAGACAAGGACATGCGATACAACCAGGAACAGGGAAGACGGATTCTGGAACATTGCAGTCAGCTGGCTGCAGCCACCGATGTGATGACGCAGACCCAGGTTCGTATTGCAGCCAACATCGCTAACGGCATCAAGCATGCCTTCAACGAGTTCCAATGTTCTGAGATTATCATCGGAATGCACATGCATCCTGAGGTTTCGCCGAAGTTCTGGGGAGAATTCCACCAGAGTCTCTTCAACGGATTGAGCCGACAGATCATCATGGCACGCATCAGACAGCCGTTGAATACATTGAGAAGAATACAGGTAGCCGTACCTTCGAGAGCAGAGTTTGAGCCGGGTTTCTACCGCTGGCTGGAACGCCTTGCCCGACTTGCCGGCAATCTCGACTGCCGCATCCAGTTTCATGGCAGAGAAGAGAGTCTGGCGCTCATCAATGAATATATCAAGAACCGGCATCCGGAAGTGCGTGCTGATTATACCCAGATGATTCACTGGAACGAGTTGCCGCAGTTGGCTTCGCAGATATCTCCAGACCATATGTTCGTGGTAATAACCGCCCGTAAGGGAACCGTATCTTACAAGACAGCACTGGAGCGTCTGCCGGAAGAAATAACGAAATACTTCTCAGGTATCAACCTGATGATTATCTTCCCCGACCAGCATGGTGATTCCTACGGCGACCAGCTTACCTTCGCTGAGCCTCAGCATCAGGAAGAGATCAGTGCTTACGAATCATTCCTGCAATGGTTTAAGAAGAAGTTCAGAAAATAAAGAGAAAACAAAGGATACTAAAAAAGCGGAAGGACGAACTTGGTATGTCATGCCTCAATCATAGAGAACATATTATAGCGGATTATAGCGGAATTATAGCGAATTCGGCATTCTTATAGCGGAAAATCCGTCGAAATTCGACGGATATAGCGAGTAAATCAACTAAAAAAGGTCGCCAGCATTTTGGCGACCTTTTTTAGAATCATATTTACTTCGTATTCAGAACCAACTTCTTGGCTTTCATCTTTTCGCCAGCCACCGAAAGCTCTATCTTTCCCGGCTTATCACCGGCGCGCAATATCACGAGAGCGGAACCCTGAAAGAGATGACGCTGGATGGTCTTCTCCAACTGGGTCTTTCCGATATGAAGTTCATCAGATGCGATGTTTCCATTATCCACCGCCACGATATTCGCATCGCCTTTCACTATGAAGGTCAACTTATCGAATGCCTTGGCATCCTTCACGTTCAGTACTCTTCTGCCCTTCTTATCTACGGCATAGATGCGAACATGCATCAGATCCTTACCATCAGCATGCCAGGTCTCCATATCCGGAATCAGCTTCAGAGCCACAGCCTCGCCCGTGGTCTCTATCTGATGGCGAGCCACCACCTTGCCGTTTTTCTTAGCCACAGCCACCAGAGTGCCTGGAGCATAGGCGATGTTGTCCCACTTGATGCGGGCACGGAGCTTAGGGTCGTTACTGTTCTTCTTCACACCCAGACTCTTGCCATTGAGGAAGAGTTCCACCTCGTCGCCATTGGTATAGGTATAGAGCGAAACCTTCTCGCCTGCCTCACGATTCCAGTTTTCTGAAAGCTTTCCGGCAGAAACATTGATGCCATTCCACTGGATGTTGCCACCCGACTTTTCGATGATTCCGATATGCACGACAGGTTCTTCAGAGAACATACTCTTCACGAAATAAGCATCCGGCTTTGACTGAAGAGAAAGGTCGAACACACCCTGGTTCCATCCTTTTACAGGCCATCCCATACTCTCACCGAGATAATCGATGGCTCCCCAATATGCCAATCCTAGTACCTTATCGCGGTCCATCTCATAGAAGTTTGGTCCCATAGCTGCCACGCTCGCCTCACTCTGATAGAAGGTTTTCTCCGGATAACGCTTCATATCGCCTGGGAAGTACATATAGCGGTAGTTGTAAGAATTCACTTCTGTTGCCACAGCCAGGTCGGCAGGAATCGAATCAGTCTCCAGGTTGCGATAACGGGGATGCATCGCCACGGTGGTGAGCCGGGTATCGTCATAACGGTGCAGCAATTCCTTCTGGAGTTTATAAGCCGTCACACCCCAATCATTGAAAGGCAGATTGCTGTATTGCTGCAATTCATTTCCCAGGCTCCAAAGGATAACCGACGGATGATTTCTGTCTCGCTTCACCCACTCCGGAATATCCTTCTGCCAGAGGCTCTCCCATTCCACTCTGCCTCCGGCATACTGGGTGAGCCACTTATCATAAAGTTCATCCACCACCAAGATGCCATACTTATCGCAGAGTTTCAGAAAATCCTCGCTGTATGGATTATGAGAGGTGCGGATATGGTTCATGCCGAATTCCTTCATCAGTTTCAGCCGCTTCTCGATGGCACGCGGATAAGCAGCAGCACCCAAGGCACCGAGGGTATGATGGTTAGCATACCCCTTCAGCAAGACCTTCTTGCCATTCACGAGCAAGCCCTTCTCCGGATTCATTTCGATGGTACGAATACCGAACGACTCCCTGATCTGGTCGGCAATATTCCCCTCATTGTCATAAAGCGTCACTTCGGCATTATATAAATAAGGTGAATCCGGCGACCACAATTTAGCATCTTCCAAAGAGATAGAAGGCAATTCATACTCCCGGTCTCTCCATTTGGCATTGAAGTGGAGTTCGCTCTTCTGCAGAGTCACCACCTTGCCTTCTGCATTCAGGATCTTGACTTCCACCGGAATCTGCGGCTTTTTCGTCTTCTGCAGATTCAGGATATTCGCCCGAATCTTGATCTCTTTATTGTTTACTGTACGGATAAAGAGCGGATGACGCGGGAAGTAAAGATTCTTGTCTGTAACGATGAGGTTGACATCACGGAAGAGACCGCCACCCGTATACCAACGGGAATTATTAGGCTTGCCGGTATCCGCTTTTACAATAATTTCATTCACCTGCCCCCACTTCAGAAGTTTGCTCAGGTCGATGTCAAAACCCAAGTAGCCATAATCGGTGCCACCGATACGCTTTCCGTTCAGATAGACATCTCCTACCAGCATGATGCCCTGGAAGTCGAGCACGATGCGCTTTCCCTTCCATTCAGCCTTGGGAGTAAGTTCATAGCGATACCAGCCGATGCCCATCTCCTTAAAGCCACGTGGACTCAATCGGCTGCGTACATTGCTGCCCGCATCGCTGTTATCCGGGCGCTCGCTGGCATCCGGAGCCACCCAATCCTGTCCTATCAGAAAATCGTGTGGCAGATTCACCACATCATCTCCGCCCTGGGTTGATTTCAACTCAGAGATATTCTTCACATCTCCGCGATGGAACTGCCATCCGCAGTTGATGCTGATGGTATCGCGCACCGCTGCTGCAGCCGGTAAGGTTCCCATCAACGAAAACCCACCCAGCAGCAACGAGGCGAAAAGTATTGTCTTCTTTTTCATTTCTAATTTATTTTTTTTATTTCCGTCTGGCTTGGTCACATCCTGGTTTACGGATGGGCAGATTGAGCTGCTTCATGCCTATCTATTGTTCATCTATTACCCATTCACGCCTATTTCTGCAGGGTGATACCCATTAATCCAACTACCACTTCATTACTGAGCGTTCTCAAAGTCAGGTGTCGCAGTTTCTTCTTTCCGTCTAACGGCATATCGAGCAAGATTGCCGCTCCACCATCAATCTCAGCCACAGCTTTCTTGAATCCAGGCACATCAGCCATATTTCTGTTAACTTCCAGATGAAGATCACGGAAGAGATGACGGCTCACCTTTCCCGATGCCAATCCTATGCGATAAGGACGAAGTTGCGGCTGCGGGAAGGCCGTGGCATTCTCCAGGAAATCCTGCTCTATCGGGCACCAGTTAACCGGTGGAGTCAGCATCAGTTCATCACTGGTTCCATCAGCATATTCAACTCTTACCACTGCATTTTCTATAGCATACTGCATCGGATTGGTAGAACCCGCCAACAGGAGATAGGCATGAGAAGCCTTGCCCTTCAACATGACGGAGATGCTGTCAGGATATTTGTCCCAGAGAGAAGTATAGGCGATATTTTTTCCTTCTTTCGGAGAACGGAACGGCAAATCGCCATCTATTTTCGCCATAAACACCCCATCCCTGATAAGGCTTCGGAACTTGGTATCATCGATGTTTGCCGTTTTCTTGGTAGAACACCAGTCGCCGATGCCTTGGGTTGGTACACAGAGTGTGGTGTATGGTGAACGAGGCGAAAGATACTGGTTCTTGAAGATGTCGCTCACGTTGGCATTAAACGCCTTATCCATGTTCACCTCTCGGCACTCCTTCGGATTTACTTCGGCAAAGTCGTTGCCCACGCCCTTGATAGAAGCCCAGGCATCCACAGCTTGCTCAGCAATGCTTTCTGCCAATGGATATTTTCCAACCATATCCTTTTCATCTTTCATATCCCTTTCTTCCTTTGGCAGGATGGTTGGCATCTCGATATGCTGCACCTTATCTGTAGAGAAAGCAGTATCCTTATACTTGCCGCCTCCCAGGTTCTGGCGAATCACCAGTTTCAAAGGTCGCTTGAAGTTCTGGATAACATCGAATACATCCTTCCCGTTCACCCGCTTAAACGAATAATCGAGATAAGGAGTATGCACCGAAGCACTATCCCAGGCGGCAGGAAAGCCCGGACGGAGGACACACTCACCCTCCAAAGCGTTAGGTGTGATACCATACAAGCCTTGGATAAGGGCACGGGACGAGATGCCGGTAACATCGGCAAAATCACGGTAGCCTTCACCTGTGGCAACATCCAGCTGCGATAACTGTCCGAAGTTGGCAGGACTGCTGCCAAGATACATGAAATCGAGAATATTTGCCTTCAGCAACTGATAAGCCTCTTCCGTTCTTCCCGCCTGATAGTAAGCCAGAACGGTATGCATCACTTCTGCCATCGCCACATTGTTGATACTCCATTCGTAAGGAGCCCAGTCAGAAGTGCTCAGGGTCTGATATTCCACATTATTATATATATAAGGGATGTGCGGAATATGCCGGTCGATATATCTGGTAGCCCAATAGTTCTGTTCCGGCGTTCCCGCCCCACAGTCTATCGGGGTATAGATGCTCCAGAGAGCCGCATCCCGATGCACACGTTTCAATCCCATGAAATCCTGATATTCCGCCCAATGTCCGGCATCCTTCAGCCATAATCTTTCGTTCATAGCTTTCAGTATTCTATCAGCTTCCTCCCGATAAGGCCCCGGATTCTCACCGATGATTCCGGCGATGCGAGCTGCCAAAAGATTAGCCCGATAGTTATAGGCGGAAGAATGGGTCACGGCACCGCTGTTGTATTGCAGGGCATCGCTTGCCCAGATACAGCAATAAGCATCATAAAGGCCATCATTGTCGGGATCCCAAGCCTGCTTTTCCCAAGCTAGATGACTCTTGATGACAGGCCACATCTTGCGCATATAAGCCGTATCTGCATCAAACTGGAAATGCCAAAGCAATTCATCTATATAAACCAGGTTCATGTCGTAATGATGAAACTGGTTGTTCTTCTCCGGATTTCTGCAGATATAGCCGTTACTATACATAGGAGTACCCCATTTATAGGTACCGCGCGCCAGGTTGTTCTTCTCGTCCATGAGATGCGGTTCGGTAACCGGCACATCGGTTACCTGACTTTTGGCGTATGCATCAAAATGGATACGCTGTCTATCCTGCATGCCGAGGAAATCGCCCATATAGGCACCTCGCCAACCGGGCAAAGACATGCGCCAGCCCACTGCTCCATGCTGCCAAACCTTCCCGTCCCAGGCACCATCGGCAGCCATGACCAGAGCGCCACCTATCGGATTGATATAGGCATCGGGGGTATGGAAGACGACAGATGAAGCAAGTTTGTTACGCCATTGCTCTGCTGCATCATATCGGGACTGCATCTTCGCATTTTCAGCAGTAGAAAGCTGGTTTTCTCCATCTACAGAGAAATAAAAAATGGAACCGGGAGAAAGTCTGGATACAGACCCGAGAACTGACGTTTCTGATATGGCAGGTTCAAAGGTTCCTGGTTTCAGGAAACTTCCGATGTCACCCGAACGGACTGGTTTAGGAACAACGGTCTGGCTCAAGACAGCCTCTACCTTCAGTTTTCTGTTATCGAATCCACTAACAGTAAAACGCCAGACAGCTCCTTCTGTATCAGGAAAAGCCAGGACGGAAATATCGAGTTCACCCTTTCCCCATCGCCTGTCTTTCAGGAGATAGTCACGACGTCCTGCTTCATAACTTGCCTTGCAATATTCGGCTTCATCGAGCCACATCGTCTGTCTCCCATCCGAAATCCGGAATCGGATATTGCCCATCTGGTTTTTCTTGTAAGTAGCAAAGACAGGACGGTCGCTGGTCTCCACTCGCCATTCTGCCGTACTCCCATAAAGAGCACGAGTATAGCGATTGTTACCATTCACGCAAACAAAGGCATTACCTTCGGGCATATAATGAGCAGTGCGCTGTACGATATCTCGCGCTCCCATCGTGAGAGTACAAGATAACGCCAGCGCACTGAGCATTCCTATTTTAGAAATCTTATTGTTCATAACGTTTTCAAGCTTTTGTTTTTATATTTATAAACTCGAAAACGGGCATTTTATTTTATCACGGCTCCGGTTTTTCTTATTTCAAATATTTTGCCAATGGACTCTTCATCTTCTTCAACCCCTTAGCCACGCACTTGGCATTGTGCCGGGCACCCTTCAAACTGGTGTGGGTATGATCTATCTTGTAATAAGCCTTCACTTTCTCCTTGCCAATCTTATCATAAGAATCGGCTGCGATGTTGTGGAGATCGAGGAAGGCAACGCCCGTCTCTGCTACGATTTCACGATACCACTTTCCGTAGGTGTCGTTGCGGCGCTCTATCTTACCATGAGGCCACTCGTTGCGAGGAGTCAAGGAAACAAGGATTGGGGTAGCTCCCTTCTCACGTACATCCTGGATAAACTTTTTGAGATACCAGCCGAAAGAATAAACCACCTCATACTGCTTGCTTTCTTCCATTTGGTAAACATGGCAGGTATCCTTGGCACTAGGTATGGAACCACGCATCTTCTTATCGGTCATAGAACAGATGTCATTATGACCGAACTCGATGAGCACGTAGTCGCCCGGCTGAAGACTGTTATATACTTTATCCCATCTTCCCTCATTGAGATAAGAACGGGAACTGCGACCCGCCTTGGCTGCATTCACACAGGTGATCTTCTTTGGATTGAAGATGGTGTAAGCCTGAGATGCCCAGCCCCACATGCCGTCTTCATCCTTATCGGCATTCTTCACGGTGCTGTCGCCTGTGAAGAAGACAACTGGTTTGCCAGGCTCGCGCTTGAAATTCTCTGTAGGCAAAGCTACATTGATCATCATCGCCTGCAAAGGAGCCAGATTTGGGTCTTTGCTCTCTGCCAATCCCTCTGCAGCCGAACGGGCATTCATCATTGCTCCGAAGCGGGAGGTATGGATATGATCCTTGAAGAAATGATACTTCTCCTTCCAATGACCATAGCTATCAAGCTTAGCTGCAGAAATCTCATTCAAATCAACAAAAGGTACATGCTCCTGCTCAGCCACCTGCTTTGCCCACAATCCGAAGGTTTTATTGACACGAACTATCTTGTCGTTCTCATCGTAGGCATCACGTGGAGTCAACGACATCAGGATAGGATGAGCACCCAAGGCCTTACAGTCGTTGATGTATTTACGCATGTATTCGCCATAGGTATAAACGGTTTCCTTGACGCCAGTCTCCTTGATGGTGACGTTGAGTGAATCCTTGCCGATACCAGGTATGCTGGCACGTGCCCTGCCACTATCATACGGCCCATTGTCTTATGACCGATGGAGATGATTACCCAGTCGCCTGCCTTGATACCCTTGCGCACATCCGGCCAGAGACGGTTATAGAAGGTGCGGCTGCTCATACCTCCGAGCGCCTGGTTCTCTACCGTAATCTTGTTGGCATCGAAGAACTCATGCTCGTAGTAACCCCACCCCCACTGACCATTGTTTCCATTACCCAGAGTACCATTGCGCATGGTAGAGTTACCAATCAGGAAGAGTACCGGGTTGTTGCCCTTGCGGCTGGTTCCCGGTTGGATTCGTGCGGTCATCGCCTTGTTCAGACTATCCGCAGTATTGTCGATAACTTTGTTGACATCTTCCATTGGTTTTGCCACCTGGGCAAAGGAAGCGGTAGTTGCCGCCATCAATGATAGGGCGAATAATATTCTTTTCATATCCTTTATCGCTTTATTTCTTTATTTTCAGTATTTCCTTATATTATAAACGTATCAGATACATCTGTATTTTATCAGAATCTCTTTTTAAATATCAGATTTTCATTTTTTAACCTTCTCTGCATGATCAGACAGATAATATCCCAGATGCGGTGGCTGATTACAGCAGAATTTGCAGCAACAATAGAATTATACGCAGATAACTGCTCAATTCTATATATAAAGACCCCTATTTTGCATCCAAAGCAAGCCCTTAAAAATGTAAACGCCTATTTGGATTCTTAAAATATGTTTAAGAAAAAAACAGAAAACCACCCTTCACACCCTTCACCTTTAATAAATTGATCTACAGAATGTTAAATAAAAAGGTGAAGGGTGAAGGTTTGAAAACTCTATTTATATATGTACGCGTGGGTAAAGGGAAAAAGGGTAAAATCAAAAAAGTACCCTAGGGTCAAAAATCGAAAAAGCCCTAAAAAGAATATAATATAAAGATTTAAAATATACCCTTCACCTCGTCACCCAACACAGCTTCCAAGTCTTCTTTATCGAAGATATTTTCTTATCCTTCGGAGATATTCTGCTATCTTTCGGAGATAATTTCTTATCTATCGGAGATATTCTTTAGAAAGATTCCATGGATTTTTCCGCACTTTATTTCCCGAATCCACGCAAATCGCACAAATCGCATAGGTAGGAAACGGAAATGTTGTATCTTTGCAACGTCAATCTGAAGTAGCAACGAAATGCAGGATTGCTGAAAAAAACAACATAAAAATTTGGAAGTTAGAATTATTCAGCGTAATTTTGCAGATGAAAATCATAAAACAGAAACAATATGCAAACAAGTAAATACCTATTAGCAACAAAAAGAGATGCCGAATGGGGACTCACCATCAGCACCGTGGGACGAGAAGAAATCGCCCCAGGAGAAGCCTATCCAACAAAAGGACATGCTGACGGATATTACTTCGATCTTCAGAAGGGAAGAATACTCGACGAATACCAACTGCTTTACCAGCCAGAAGGTGAAGGAGTGTTCTGTTCTGCCCATCTCCCGGAAACAAAGATCAAGGCTGGAGACATCTTCCTGCTCTTTCCCGGTGAATGGCATAGCTATCATCCATCAGGCACCAAGGGTTGGAAAAGCTATTGGATCGGCTTCAAGGGCAAGAACATCGACGACCGCGTGAAAGCAGGGTTTCTTTCTCCTGAAAAGCCAATCTACCATGTAGGTTACAGTAACGAGATTATCGCTCTCTACGAAGAGGCTTACAAAACCGCACAGGAAGAGGTTGCTTTTGCACAACAGACTATGGCGGGTATCGTAAACCATCTGATAGGCAAAATGTATTCTCTGGAGAGAAATATCGTGTTGAGCAAGGATACCAAGCATGTTGACATGATCAATAAAGCCCGTTTGCGTATCCGAGAATCGCTTGAAGATACGCTCACCATCCAGGAGATTGCGCAGGAACTGGGCATCAGCTACTCTTCTTTCCGCAAGCTCTTCAAGGAGCATACCGGATTCGCTCCCGCCCTCTATCAGCAGAATCTGAAACTGCAGAGAGCCAAAGAACTGCTGTCTACCACCGACGAGAGCATCAAGGAGATTGCATACCGGCTCAATTTCGAATCGCCTGACTATTTCTCTGCCAAATTCAAAATTCAGACGGGCATGAAGCCATCAGATTTCAGAAATATGACGAGATAGTCAAAAAATAAGGCTCTAAAATCAATTTCTCTTGTTCCATATCCCTTTTTTGGTCTACCTTTGCAAACGTGAACAAATAACAGCAACTTAAAGACAAAATTCATAATGGAACAAAAGAAATACTTCTTCGCGGTAGACTTAGGTGCTACCAGCGGAAGAACCATAGTAGGAAGCTTGTCAGACGGCAAGTTTGACTTAGAGGAGCTGACCCGTTTCGACAACAACCTGATCGAAACAGGCGGTCACTTCTATTGGGATATCTACGCCCTCTACTTTGAGATTATCAAAGGATTGAAACTCGTAGCACAGCGTGGCATCCACATCCAGAGCATCGGTATTGATACCTGGGGATGCGACTTTGTATATGTAGACAAGAACGGAGATATCCTACGCAACCCGATGGCGTATCGCGACCCTCATACCATGGGCATCATGGAGAAATACTTTGATGAGAAAATCAGCATGGAGAAGGTTTACGAAAAGACCGGCATCCAGTTTATGAATTTCAACTCATTGTTCCAGATGTATGCCATGCGCAAGGCAGGAAACGTGGCTCTGGAGAATGCCGACAAGATTCTCTTCATCCCTGATGCACTGAGCTATATGCTCACCGGCAACGCCATCTGCGAATATACCGTAGCATCTACTTCTCAGATTCTGAATCCGATGACCGGCGATTTCGACATCGACCTCGTGGAAAGTATCGGATTGAAGAGAGAACAGTTTGGCAAGATGACCCATCCTGCTACCATCATCGGCACACTGACCGAAGAGGTACAGAAGATAACAGGACTGAATGCCGTTCCCGTCATCGCAGTAGCAGGTCATGATACAGCCAGTGCCGTAGCAGCCGTTCCTGCCAAGAACGAGGAGTTTGCCTATTTGAGTTCAGGAACCTGGAGCCTGATGGGCATCGAGACCAAGAACGCCATCATCAACGAGAAGAGCTATGAGCTCAACTTCACCAACGAGGGCGGCATTGAGGGCACTACCCGATTCCTGAAGAACATCTGCGGCATGTGGATTTACGAGCGTTGCCGCAAGGAATGGAAAGACGAGGCTGCTGCCAACCAGAAAGATATGACTTGCCTGGGTCATGCAGAACTTATAGCTGAAGCCATGAAGCAGCCAGCCTTCCAAAGCATCATCAACCCGGATGATACCTGTTTTGCCAACCCATCGAGCATGGTAGAAGCCATCAAGCAGTATTGCGAAAAGACCGGTCAGCATGTTCCTCAGAGCTATGGCGAATTCTGCCGCTGCATCTTCGAGAGTCTTGCCCTCCGCTATCGCCAGGTATTCACATGGCTCAAGGATTTCGCCGACATCGACCTCAATGTGCTCCACATCATCGGTGGAGGTTCGCTCAACCAATATCTCAACCAGTTTACTGCCAACAGTTGTGGTGTAACCGTATTGGCAGGTCCTCAGGAAGGCACCGCCATCGGCAACATCATGCTCCAGGCAAAGGCATCGGACTTGGTAAAGGATATTTGGGAAATGCGCCAGATTATCGCCAACTCGCTGGAGCTTAAGACATTCGAGCCACAGAACAAGGAAGCATGGGATGCGGCTTACGAGAAGTTTTTAAAGGTAAAAAAGTAAAAGGGTAAAAATAAACAATAATAACAAAATACATAAAAACAATGAAAGCAGATTTGATTTTAAAGAATTACGAGATTGCAAAGGAGCGCTATGCAGCTCTGGGTGTAGATACAGACAAGGCTATTGAGACTTTGGAGAAAACTCCTATCTCTCTGCACTGCTGGCAGGCTGACGATGTAGTTGGCTTCGAGCGCGGTGAGGCTGCTTCTGGTGGTATCCAGAGCACTGGTAACTATCCTGGCAAGGCTCGCAACATCGACGAACTCCGTCAGGACATCGAGAAGGTGAACTCTCTCCTGGCTGGTACTTTCCGTCTCAACCTTCATGAGATTTATGGTGAGTTTGGTGGCAAGCAGATTGACCGTAACGAGGTAACCGTAGATCAGTTTACAGGCTGGATGCAGTGGGCTAAGGAGCAGAACATGAAGCTCGACTTCAACTCTACTTCTTTCTCTCACCCTAAGAGTGGCAGTCTCTCTTTGTCAAATCCTGACCCAGCTATCCGCGAGTTCTGGATTGAGCACACCAAGCGTTGCCGCCGCATTGCAGACGCTATGGGTAAGTTCCAGAACGACCCATGTATCATGAACATCTGGGTACATGATGGTTCCAAGGACATCACCGTAGAGAAGGGTCGCTATCGCGAGATCTTGAAAAACTCTCTTGATGAGATTCTGGCAGAGGAGTTGCCTAACATGAAGTCTTGTCTCGAAGCTAAGCTCTTCGGTATTGGCTTGGAGGCTTACACCGTAGGTTCTCACGACTTCTACGCTGGCTACTGCGCTAAGAACAACGTGATGTACACTCTCGATACAGGTCACTATGAGCCAACAGAGAACGTATCTGATGCAGTTTCTGCACTCCTGCTCTTCGTTCCTGAGCTGATGCTCCACGTATCTCGCCCAATGCACTGGGATTCAGACCACGTAACCCTCTTCGATGACAATACCCGCAACCTCTTCTCAGAGTTGGTTCGTGCCAACGCACTCGACCGTGCTCACATCGGTCTCGACTACTTCGACGGTTCTATCAACCGCATCGGTGCTTACATCATCGGTGTTCGTGCTGCCCAGAAGTCATTGTTGCAGGCATTCCTTGAGCCACTTGATACCCTCCGCAAGTACGAGGACGAGGGCAAGCTCTTCCAGCGCCTGGCTCTCCTCGAAGAAGAGAAGACATTGCCATTCGGTGCAGTATATGATTACTTCAACTTGAAGAACAACATCCCTGTTGGCGAAGAGTACATCGCAGACATCGAGAAGTACGAGGCTGAGGTACTCGCAAAGCGAGTTTAAGAACGATTTAAGTGAAGAGTGAAGAACGATTTAACTGAAGAGTGAAGAACGAAGAATTCAATAGTCTTATGGCTAAAAAAACACATGAATTCTTCACTCTTCGTTCTTCACTCAAAATCGCTCTTCACTTATATTACTAAACAATATGGAAATATTAATAGGACTTTTAATCATAGCCATCGGCGCATTCTGCCAGTCCAGCTGTTACGTTCCAATCAACAAGATTAAGGATTGGAGTTGGGAATCCTACTGGGTAGTTCAGGGTGTGTTCGCATGGCTTATTTTGCCTTTCTTAGGCGCAATGCTCGCTGTTCCAAGCGGCCATTCCTTCTTTGAATTATTCGACGGTTATGGCTTCAACGTAGCAATGACCATGCTCTTCGGTGTACTCTGGGGCGTAGGCGGACTGACCTTCGGTCTTTCCATGCGCTATCTGGGAGTAGCATTGGGACAGAGCATCGCCTTGGGAACCTGTGCAGGTCTCGGCACCATCATGGGACCTGTATTGCTCAACATCTTCTTCCCGGAGATGGACGCCCTCTCATCGCTTACCTTCAGCGTAATTCTCGGCGTGGTAGTCACTCTTCTCGGTATCGCCATCATCGGTGTGGCAGGTAGTATGAAGGCGGCATCGCTCTCAGAAGAAGAGAAGAAGGCGGCAGTAAAGGACTTCAACTTCCCTAAGGGACTTGCCATCGCCTTGCTGGCTGGTTTCATGAGCGGCTGCTTCAATGTGGGTCTCGCCTTCGGTTCCGATATCCATTTCGGCAGTTTCACTCCTGATATGTACAAGACCTTGCCAGCCACCTTCCTGGTTACCCTAGGTGGTTTCATCACCAATGCCATCTACTGTTTCTATCAGAACACCAAGAATCATACTTGGAGCGATTACAAGAACCAGGAGGTTTGGAGCAATAACATTCTCTATTGTGCCTTGGCTGGTGCCTTGTGGTACAGCCAGTTCTTCGGACTGTCACTGGGCAAGGGGTTCCTCACCGAATCTCCTACCCTCATGACCCTATCGTTCTGCATTCTGATGGCGCTCAACGTAGTATTCTCGAATGTATGGGGCATCATCCTAAAGGAATGGAAAGGCTGCTCAAAGAAGACCATCTCCGTATTAATTGTCGGCATCATCGTCTTGATTATCTCAAGCTTCTTGCCACAACTTATATAACAAAAAAGGAACCCCGAGTATTTCACAATGCTCGGGGTCTTTTTACTAAACTTAATTATCTATACCAAAAATTCTTATAGAAAACAATCTTTAAAACTTATTTCTTTATCTAAAGCCTATATTATCTTGGCAAATTAAATGCCTTGGTCATCTCAGCCATTTCCTCCTGGCTCATACCATTAGGCTCGAATCCCATGCACTTGGAATCGATGTAAATCTTGGCGCTCTTAGAGAGTACGTCAATCTGGTCGAAGGCATCCATCACGTCCAAGCCCTTGGCAAAGACACCATGCTTCTCCCACATCACTACATCATAATCCTCCAACTCCTTCAAGGTCTCCTCAGCAAGTTTCAAACTGCCTGGCAACTGATAAGGAACGATACCCAAACCGAGTGGACAGAAAGCCTTGGTCTCTGGAATCATGCTCCAGAGCAGGTTGCTCAACACGTCCTTGCCCATGAACTTCTTGTTGTGGCTCATGGCGATAAGCTCGATAGGGTGAGTATGAACAGTAGCCTTATAGTTAGAACCCTTCTCGATGAGACGGGCATGAACGCTCAAGTGGCTTGGCAACTCAGATGTTGGCATTACAGGATTATCTGCGATGATAACATAGCTGGCGCAATCGTCCAGGATGCGGATGATAGAACCATTCTCCATAGGCCAGCGAGCCAAGTCGCGCATGCGCTTGCCTGTTCCCTTGCAGAAGAAGTAGCAGCCCTTCAATGCAGGCAATGCTGTACCAATCTGCTTTACTTCGCTGATAGCAGGCAGAGCCTTGATTTCGTCATCTACCAAGTCGGTGATGTTCACGGTGATGTTACCACCATTACGCTCAGCCCAACCATTCTGCCAGAGATAACCGGCAACTTCAGCAATCTTCTCGACCTCCTTTTTCAAGGCAGGACGACCTTCTAAAACACTATTCATATTAATCTTGTTATTAGCTTGTTTAAAATTTCTGCTGCAAAAGTAATCATTTCCGCCCATATCCACCCTATTCTTTTGATATTTGGGCTATAGCATTTGGCATAATCCTCAAATTCCAGAAAAATGCAGAAGGCGGTTCCTTGCATCACGCAAGAAAACCGCCCTTTTTCATTCTACAGTCAATAGAGAATGCATACTCTATTGATGAGTTGAGATTTATGCTCTTTTTTATGTATCTCCTTGACTTTTTGGCAAAATACCTAGCATATTTGTACGATTTTACATTTTTAAGGACTATAACACAGATATAATTGAGTATTTTTCACTATCTTTGCAAACAAAGAATAAACAATTAAGAGCAACTTAATAAACCCAATATGATGAACAATAAAAGAAATCATAAATTCATAGGATTATCCTTTGCTTTGGCATTGTTGTCGTCACTCAATTGCCAGGCTCAGTTCCTCCCTACCCCTACGCAGGAAGCCAAACCGGGCGTAAGATGGTGGTGGATGGGATCTGCCGTGGATCAAGAGAATCTGAAGTGGAACCTTGGCGAATACGCCAAGGCGGGCATCGGTGCCGTGGAAATCACACCGCTCTATGGTGTGCAGGGCAACGACAAGAATGATATCCCTTATCTCTCGCCAAAATGGATGGATATGCTCAAGTTCGTGGAAAAGGAAAACAAACAGGTGGGCATCGAAACCGATATGGCAACCGGTACAGGATGGCCTTTCGGTGGTCCTTGGGTACCAATCAATGAAGCGGCATGCAAGGCGGTATTCGTAGATACCATCGTAGATGTGAAGCAGAAACTGATGGAGATTGAGTTCAACGTGCCGAAGAAAGAGCGTGATTTCGCCAAGCTGAAACTCATCAAGGCTTTCCCTGTGGAAGGAGAAAAATATAAGAAACGAGTCATCGCCCTCTATGAGAGCCGTACCCGACAGAAGGTAAAGCGTGCCGCTCCAGGAGGAGAGGGATACGTTATCGACCACTTCGACTCTACTGCTGTGGCCAATTATCTGCAGCACATCGACAGCGCCTTCGTAGCATCGAAGACTCCATATCCGCATACCTTCTTCAATGACAGCTACGAGGTGTATGGCGCCAACTGGACTCCTAACCTCCTGACAGAATTCGAGAAATTTCACGGATACAAACTGCAGGATAAGTTCCCAGAGTTCCTGGATGGCGATGCTGTGGTGATAAGCGATTACCGTGAAACCCTAGGCGACATGCTGCTCCATAACTTCACCGAACAGTGGACCAAATGGGCAAACAAGCGTGGTGCCATCACCCGAAACCAGGCACACGGTTCACCAGCCAACCTCATCGACTGCTATGCAGCCGTTGACATTCCGGAAATTGAAGGCTTCGGACTGACCGACTTCGGCATAAAGGGACTGCGCAAGGATCCGGGAATGACCCGTCCTAACTTCAGCGACCTCAGTATGCTGAAATATGCTCCATCGGCTGCGCACATCACCGGAAAGAAATATACATCCAGCGAAACCTTCACCTGGCTCACCGAGCACTTCCGCACATCCCTGAGCCAGATGAAACCGGATATGGACCTGATGTTCTGCGCCGGCGTAAACCACATGTTCTTCCATGGCACCGCCTATTCGCCTAAGAACGATACATGGCCAGGCTGGAAATTCTATGCTTCGGTAGATATGAGCCCTACCAACAGCATCTGGCGCGATGCTCCGGAACTGATGAAATACATCACCAACTGCCAGACCTATCTGCAGTGGGGACAGCCAGACAATGATTTCCTGGTTTATCTGCCAGTAAGAGATATGTGGCGCAAGGATACCAAGAACTGGCTGATGCAATTCGATATCCACAGCATGGCGAAAAAGGCACCGGAGTTTATCAAGGTAATTCTCGACATCGACAAGGCAGGATTCGACTGCGATTACATCAGCGACAAGTATCTCCGCACGTGTACCTTTAAGAATGGAATGGTAGAGACTGCTGTCGGAACCCGATACAAGGGTATCATCATCCCTGGCAACAACATCATGCCAAGCGACGTGATTCAGCACATCTCTGCTCTCAAGGCACAAGGCGCCAAGATTATCAAAGGCGACAACATCAAGGCAATGGAACAGGCGGCAAAACCGGAACTGATGAGAAAGAACCTGGGCTTGAAGATGATTCGCCGTGCCAACAGCATCGGCCATCATTACTTCATTGCTAATCTCACCAGCAAGGACATCGCTTCTAGCGTGGCTTTGGCCGTAAACGAGAAGCATGGCATCTGGTACAACCCTATGACAGGCAAATACCACGAGGCTACCATCAGCGACAAGGGTATCCAGCTGAACCTGAAGAGTGGCGAGAGCCGCATCCTCATCACATCGAATAAACCCGTGGGTGAGTGGAAACTCGGTTCCAAGGTGAAGGTGAACGAAAAGGAAGCCATCGCTGCTGCGGATAGCAAGACCATCGACCTGACAGAGAATGCCTGGAAGCTGTCATTCACCGAAGATGCTCCTAAGGTGGGCGAAATCTTCAACCTGAAGGGCGTAAAGTCTTGGGAAGGTCTCAGTGAAAAGGCGAAGGTGATGATGGGAACAGGTGTTTACGAAACCACCATCAAGCTATCGAAGGATGATGCCAAGAAGCAGTGGACCATCGACCTGGGTGATGTTCGCGAGAGTGCCCGTGTCTATGTCAATAATAAATATATAGGTTGCGCCTGGGCTGTACCATATATCCTAAACTGCAAGGATGCGCTCAACAAGGGCAAGAACACCATCCGTATCGAGGTAACCAACCTGCCAGCCAACCGCATCGCAGAAATGGACCGTCAGGGTGTAAAGTGGCGCAAGATGAAGGAAATCAACGTGGTGGATATCAACTACAAGAAGACCACCTACGAGAACTGGACTCCTGTGCCAAGCGGACTGAACAGTACCGTGAAACTCGTGGAAATCAAGTAAATAATCATAACATTAATAACAAGACAAATGAAGAAACTGATCTTATCATCGCTCTGCATGCTCATGGGCTTGACCTCAATGTCTGCCCAGACCGCATTGCAAAATGAAATCCTGGAGGTAGCCCATCGCACCAACAACTATTTCATGACGAAGTACAGTGACCCAACCATCGACACTTTCGTGAAGAAAAAACGTACCAGCAACCTCTGGACCCGTGCCGTGTATTACGAGGGATTGATGGCGCTTTACGAGATTGACCCTCAGCAGCGCTATCTCGACTATACCGACAAGTGGGCAGATTATCACAAGTGGACAGCCCGTGGCAGCGTAAATGATACCGATGCCGACAACCAGTGCTGCCAGCAGACTTACATGGACCGCTACGTTCAGACCGGCGGCAAGAAGGACTTGAGCAAGGTGAAGGAGAACCTCGACCATCAGATGAGCACCAACCGAGTAAACTACTGGACTTGGATTGACGCTATCCAGATGGCGATGCCAGCCTACGCCAAGTATGCCAAGATTACCGGCGAACGCAAGTATCTGGATTATGCGATGAATTCCTATAAATGGAGCCGTGATACCCTGGCTAATGGACTCTTTAACAAAAAAGAAGGACTTTGGTGGAGAGATAAGAACTACGTACCACCTTACAAGGAGAAGGATGGCAGCAACTGCTACTGGAGCCGTGGCAACGGCTGGGTATATGCAGCCCTGGTCCGCGTGATGGAGACTTTGCCAAAGACCGACAAGTACTATCAGTATCTGAAGAAGGATTTCATCTCTATGAGCCAGGCTATCCTGAAATGCCAGCGCGAAGATGGCTACTGGAACGTAAGCCTCGTTTGTCCTGCCAACTATGGCGGTCCTGAGATGACCGGTACAGGTCTCTTCCTCTATGGTATGGCATGGGGTGTTCAGCAGGGCATTCTTCCTAGAGCCACCTATCAGAAGGCGATGGACAAGGCATGGAAGGCTCTTGCCGCATCCGTTCACGAGGATGGTTTCATCGGCTATAACCAAGGCACCGGAAAGGAGCCATCAGCTGGTCAGCCAGTCACCTTCACCTCAGTTCCTGATTTCGAGGATTACGGCACCGGCTGCCTCCTGCTTGGTGCTGCAGAGTATTACAAGCTTTTAAAAGTAAAAAGGTAAAAGGGTAAAAAGCCCCCTTTCCCCCTTTTCGCCCCCGTTCCCAGCGATTCCATCGCTGGTCCCCCAGTCTTAATAAAAAAGAAACAAGAAAAAATGAAGAAATATATCTGGCTGATGGCTTGCCTAGTGGCGTTTTCGCCACTAAGTGCCAACGCCGCAAAGAAACAGAAGAAAGCAAAGAAGGCACAAACCGAACTCTGGCCCGACGGCACAAAGATGGATGCCTGGTTCAGCAACGCCCAAAAGGTGAACGTAGATACCTTAGGCAAGAAATACGTCCTCACCGATTATGGCGTAAAAACGGATAGCACTCTGATTCAAACCAAGGCTATCCAGGCTGTCATCGACCGTGCAGCCCAAGATGGCGGCGGCGTTATCGTAGTACCTGCCGGAACCTATCAGAGCGGTGCTCTCTTCTTCAAGCCAAAGACCCATCTCTATCTGGAAGAAGGCGGAAAACTGAAAGGCAGCGACCGCATCGCCAACTTCCCTGTAATAGAAACCCGCATCGAAGGCGAAACCTGCAAATACTTCTCGGCATTCATCAATGCCGACAAATGTGATGGCTTTACCATCGCCGGTCCGGGTACCATCGATGGCAACGGTTATCACTATTGGGAGGAGTTCTGGATTCGTCGCACCTGGAACCGTGAATGCACCAACAAGGATGCACAGCGTCCCCGCCTCGTCTATATCAGCAACTCAAGCAACGTAACCTTGCAGGATGTGCATATTCAGAACAGTCCGTTCTGGACCAACCACATCTACCGTTGCGACCATGTCCGCTTCCTTGGCTGCACCATCTTCGCCCCAACCAGTGGCATGCGGGCACCAAGCAGCGATGCCATCGACATTGATGTTTGTCACGATGTGCTGGTAGATGGCTGCTACATGAGCGTAAACGATGATGCCATCGCCATCAAGGGCGGTAAGGGCACCTGGGCAGACCAGGCACCAGAGAATGGACCGGTATATAATGTGCTCATCCAGAACTGCACCTATGGTAGAGTGCACGGATGCTTAACCCTTGGCAGCGAGAGCGTGAAAGACCGCAACATCGTATTACGCAACATCAAGGTGGGCAATGCACAGCGCGTGCTCTGGCTGAAGATGCGTCCTGATACTCCTCAGCATTACGAGTACATAACGGTGGATAACATCCAGGGCACCACAGGCAGCTTCCTCGTCATCCGCCCATGGAAGCAGTTCTTCAAACTAGGCGATCGCAAGGACATGCCATTGAGCCAGTGCAACAACATCACGATGAAGAATATCCAGATGGATTGCGACAACTTCTTCGATGTGGGTAAGAGCGAGAAATACCGTCTGGTAGATTTCACCTTCGAGAACATCAACTGTACCGATAAGAAGATGGCTTTTGATGCCAACCTTATTGAGAACACCATAGCAAAGAAGGTGAATATCACCCCTAGAGAAAAGAGCAACGGATTGAAGACCACCGGTGATGCCGATGGGTTGAAATAGCACATACATTTTATAGAAAGTAATACAGAATTGAGTACTGAAACGAGCTTTATTTGCAAGAATAAGGCTCGTTTTGTTTTTTTATATCCCTCCTTATTTCTTTTTATCTCTTAAAATTAGGCATTTCCAAATATTTTGCTTAATTTTGCCTGCAAAATAATTTTGAGTTAGAAAATGATAGATATAAAAGGTATAACCAAGAGCTTCGGCTCCCTGCAGGTGCTTAAGGGCATCGACCTGCATATTGACAAGGGCGAGGTGGTAAGTATCGTCGGTCCTAGTGGTGCCGGTAAGACTACACTTCTCCAGATTATCGGTACCCTCGACAAGCCTGATAGTGGCAGCATCATGGTTGATGGCATTGATGTAAGCAGCCTCAGCACCAAGAAACTGAGCGATTTCCGCAACCAGCATCTCGGTTTCGTCTTCCAGTTCCACCAACTTCTACCAGAGTTCACCGCCCTGGAGAACATCATGATTCCTGCCTTCATTGCAGGCAAGAGCCGAAAAGAAGCCAAGGAGCGTGCCGAGGAGTTACTGGCGTTCATGGGCTTGAGCGATAGAGCCAGCCACAAACCTGCCGAGTTGTCCGGTGGTGAGAAACAGCGTGTAGCCGTGGCGAGAGCCTTGGTCAATAATCCTGCCGTCATCCTTGCCGATGAGCCATCAGGAAGTCTCGACACCAAGAACAAGGCTGAGCTTCACCAGCTCTTCTTCGACCTCAGAGACAAGTTCGGTCAGACTTTCGTCATCGTAACTCATGATGAGGGCCTTGCTGCCATCACCGACCGCACCATCCATCTCAAGGATGGAATGATTGAGAAGACGGTGGAAGCAGGAACTGCTGATAGCCAGGAAGAAACTGCAGATAACAATAAAGAAGTTTCTGCAGAAGAACCAGACTCATCCATAGATTGCATCTAAACGCCCTGAACCAACGGTCACCGGCCGAAGTAAAGGGCAGAAGCTCCTAGCCCAGGGCAACACCCTGGGTAATTACGGACGCAAACCTGTCGCCCTGTAAGGGCAAAAGCATTTTATATTCTCGAAAATAATATGATATGGCAAAAAAGATAAAACTCGGCGATTACAATCGCCTTCGCATCGTAAAGAAAGTTGATTTCGGTCTGTATCTCGATGGTGGTGACGAGGGAGAAATCCTCCTTCCATCCCGCTACGTACCTGAAGACGCAGGCATCGGCGACGAGCTGGATGTCTTCATCTATCTCGACCAGGAAGAGCGCCTCATAGCAACCACCGAAACCCCTTTGGCAAAGGTGGGCGATTTCGCCTATCTCGAAGTGAAATGGGTCAACGAATACGGAGCCTTCCTGGGCTGGGGCCTGATGAAGGACATCTTCTGCCCATTCCGCGAGCAGAAGAAACGCATGGTGCTCGGCAACTCCTACATCGTGCATATCCACATCGACGAGGAGAGCTACCGCATCGTTGCCTCTGCCAAGATTGAGCGTTATCTCAACGAAGACCATCCTCACTACAAGCATGGTGACGAGGTGGATCTCCTCATCTGGCAGAAGACCGACCTGGGCTTCAAGGTTATCATCGACAACCAGTATCCGGGTCTCCTCTATCAGGACCAGATTTTCCAGTACATCCATACGGGTGACAAGATGAAGGGCTACATCGGAAGAGTCCGTCCTGACGGAAAGATAGATGTCACCCTGCAGAAGACCGGCATCCAGCAGACTGCCGACTTCGCCGAAACCCTCTACCAGTATCTCTTGGACAACGATGGCGAGTGTAACCTTGGCGACAAGAGCGAGGCCGACGACATCTACGAGCGTTTCCACGTGAGCAAGAAGGTTTACAAGCGTGCCATAGGCGACCTCTATAAGAAGCGCCTCATCACCGTAAGCCCAATGAGCATCCGACTGGCAGAATAAAGCAAATTAGAACTATATATAATTAAGGTGGACATTGCTATTCCCAAAAAGCATTGTTCACCTTATTAGGGGGTGTAATTTAAACTGTGTCAAGGCTTGTTCTTAACTTTCATTCCCACTCCC
>ERZ840057.795-NODE-795-length-30202-cov-3.800610_pt1 | contig 30202 bp, 25 predicted proteins | sample MGYA00519907_ERZ840057 | MGnify/ENA primary metagenome ERZ840057 (study PRJEB31850, sample SAMEA3708862) | human gut metagenome | biome: human gut; feature: human-associated habitat; material: faeces | place: China | collected 2014 ...
AGTTTTTCCGTGTCCGGATGGCTACGCTGACGCGTATTGCCGAGAGCGACGTGAAGCAAATGAAGTCCCAGATAGAAGAAGCCCGTCATACCATCAAGGTCATCAACAAGTTGAATAACCGGTATAATAAAGAGTTTGGACACGTTGTCGGGCAGTTGACAAAAGAGTTGGAAAAAGAGAAAATTCGTCTTGTCAATGAAAAACAGTTGAACGAGGCGCAGCAGTCTTTTATCCGCCAGTATTTCCGGAACAGTCTGGCCGGATTTACCAATCCGATATGGCTGTCGCAGGCGGAGCGGTTGGCTAATGAATCCGACGATACGATTTATTTGGCCGTGAAACTGACCCGTTGGTATGACGAAGCTAAAAAGCCTAAGAAAGAATATGCGCTTATCAGGGTTCCGGTGGAGAAGTTCGGTCGTTTTCTCGAACTTCCGGTGGAAGACGATACGCATTATATCATGTATATTGATGATGTGATAAGGTATTGCCTGCCTATGATATTTGTCAGCGTGGACTATGATCATTTCGAAGCTTATTCTTTCAAGTTCACGAAGGATGCGGAGATGGAATTGGATAATGAGTCGGATGCCGGGACATTGCAGCGGGTGCAGCGTGCGGTGAAAAGCCGTAAGAACGGTCAGCCCCTGAGGATTGTTTTCGATGCTTCCATGCCGAAGGATTTATACCGCAAGATTATGCTGAACCTGTCGCTCGACAAATTCGATACGACCTTGTCCGGCGGACGTTACCAGAACCATAAAGACCTGATGAAGTTTCCGGATTGCGGCCGTGGCGATTTGAAATATCCGGCATGGAAACCGTTGCTTTTACCGGAGTTTGCCGGTGCACGAAGCATGTTGGACCTGATTCGTGAAGAGGACCGTTTCCTGCATGTGCCTTATCATTCTTTCGACCATTATATCCAGTTGCTGTGCGAGGCCGCAATTTCCCCACGTGTCAAATCTATCAAGACTACTCTTTACCGTTTGGCTAAAGACAGCAAGGTAGTGGAAGCTCTGATTGCTGCGGCTAAAAACGGGAAGAAAGTGACGGTGGTAATCGAGCTGTTGGCGCGTTTCGACGAATCCAGCAATATAAAATGGAGCAAGCGTATGAAAGATGCGGGCATCAACGTCATTTTCGGTGTAGAGGGGCTGAAAGTACATTCCAAACTGTTATGGGTGGAGATGAGTGGCGGACGCGACATTGCCTGCATCGGAACCGGAAACTTTCACGAAGGAAACGCCCGAATCTATACGGATTGCATGTTGATGACGGCCGCCCCTGCTATTGTAAAGGATGTGGCGAATGTGTTCCGTTTCATAGAAAAACCTTTCCTTCCTGTGAAGTTCAAAGAATTGCTGGTTTCGCCGAATATCATGAAAAAGAATATTCTGGCTATGATACAGACGGAAATCAAAAATAAAAAGCAAGGAAAGGAAGCTTATATAAAGGTTAAAATCAACCATATCACGGATGAAGATGTCGTGAGGAAACTTTATGATGCGTCTGCAGCCGGAGTGGAGGTCGATTTGCTCGTGAGAGGGAATTGTGCGTTAGTGACAGGAATACAAGGGAAAAGCGACCATATCCGTATTCACGGAATCATAGACCGTTATCTGGAACATAGCCGGATTCTCATTTTCTGCAACGGAGGGGACGAACGGTATTTTATAGGGAGTGCCGACTGGATGCCCCGTAATCTGGACCATCGGATAGAAGTGATGGCTCCGGTTTACAATCCGGCCGTTCGTGCCGAATTGAAGCGGATTGTGGAATGGGGCATGATGGACAACCGGAAAGGGCGTATCGTAGACGGGACGGGGCATAATATGTTTTACGAGGGAACAGAGGGTGCGGAAGCATTCCGCTCACAGGAACGGTTATATGATTATTACGCCAAGCAAGTGGCGGAAAAGCAAAATGATAAAAGTAACGAATGACTATGATGGAAGGAATGAATTTTGCGGCTATCGACATCGGTACGAATGCCGCCCGGTTATTGATTAAGAACATCGATCATAATCCATTGGGAGAAACAAAGTTCAGGAAAGTGTTGTTCATCCGTTATCCCTTGCGTCTGGGAATGGATGTGTTCTCGAAGGGTAAGATCGGGAAAGAGCGTGCCGAAATGATGATGCGCATGATCAAGGGGTTCAAGCAGATGATGCGTATGTACGATGTGGTGGATTATCGGGCGTGTGCTACGAGCGCCATGCGCGACGCTAAGAACGGCAAGGCCTTGATCAAGAAGATAGAAAAGAAGACGGGGATACGCATTGATTTAATCGAAGGAAAAGAAGAAGCCGGCATCCTGTATGGAAACCATATAGAGAAACTTCCCAATAAGGAAGGAACCTTTATGTATGTAGATGTGGGGGGAGGAAGTACGGAAATCACTTTGATACACCAAGGCCGATTGGTGGGTTCCATGAGCTATAACATCGGTACGATCCGGTTGTTGAACCGTGCGGTAAAAGATGGGATTGTAGACGGGCTTAAAGCGGATATGGCAGGTATGTATGCCAATTACGGACCTATTAATATTATAGGTAGCGGGGGCAACATCAATAAATTGTTCCGTCTGGCGGAAGAAAAAAGCAAGAAAGAGCTTAAATTGCCGATTACGTCCTTACGTAGTTGCATAACGACCTGCAACCGCTGTCGGTAGAAGAGCGTATGGATCGTTTCGGGCTGAAACCGGACCGGGCTGATGTGATCGTTCCGGCGGCAGAAATATTCCTGATTATTGCCGACTGTATTCATTCGGACTACGTGTATGTACCTACCATAGGTTTGGCGGACGGCATCATCGGAGAACTTTATGCTAAGGCTACGCAAGATGAGAAAGAGCGTTTGAGTCGGAGCCGTTTTTATCTGAATGCCGAGGCACAGGGACTCCTCAATGCAGAAACGGTGGAGTCCGATGAATGAAGTATTCTTGCGGGGCTTGTGAATTTCTGTGAAAGAAAAAAAGTCTATGACGAAAGAATCATAAAAAAGTTTTGTACTTTTGCCCTACAAATGAAGATTTTATGAGATTACTGCATATTTTGGGGCTTTTGACGCTGTCTGCACAAATTTATGCTGTCCCCGCTCGTTTTCATGTATTCCGTGCTCAAATGAGTGACGGTACGTTTCAGAATATTCGTTTTTGCGGTGACGAATATCGAAGTTATTATGTGAATGAGGAGGGCTTTTTGGTAGAAAAGGAAGAAAGCGGATGTTTCCGTGTAACCTCATTGCGGCCGCGAGATAAAGAGAAAACCGCGAGCGTACGTGCTATGCGGGCAAGCTCCCAGGATAGGGTGGCGATAAAGCCATTGGGAAGTCCTCGGATACCGGTCATACTGGTAAACTTCAGCGATGAAAAGCTCACGGTGGCGGAAACGGCAAAGGGAATAGCCGATTATTATGATAAGTATTGCAACGGGACGAGAGACGGCATCTTGTACACGGGGGCGGGCAGCAGAGGGGCTGTACGTGATTACTTTGCCCAACAAAGCGACAGTCTGTTCCTTCCGGAGTTTGAAGTGATCGGCCCGGTGACATTGGACAAGCCGATGGCTTATTATGGAGAAAATTCGCCATCGGGTGCCAAAGATATCCGTTTTTCAGAATTTTGCAGCGAGGCTCTGGAACAGGCCACGACTTTGGTTTCTGATTTTAAAACGCGGTTCGATAATGATGGAAACGGCACTGTGGATTTGGCCTTTTTCATATATGCCGGTTTACCGGAATCGGATCCCGGAGTGACGGAAGATGCCATTTGGCCGAAAGAGATGATCCGTCCGATGACAATTAATGGGGTTACGGTGTCCGTGACAGCTTGTTGCAGTGAACTTTCAAAAGGCAGTTCGGGCAATCAGCCTTCGGGTATCGGTACAATGTGCCATGAAGTGTCTCATGCTTTAGGCTTGCCGGACGAATATGATACGAACTATACCGCATTGGGCATGTCATATTGGTCGTTGATGGATTCCGGTAATTATTGCGACAATGGAAAGACGCCTTGTGGGTTGACTGCGTACGAACGCGACTTGTTGGGTTGGCGTCCGCTGACGGTGTTGGAACGTAGTACTACGGTCAGATTACGTCCGTTGGAAGCGGGTGGGGTAGGCTATAAAGTCGTCAATGAGGCAAATCCGGATGAGTATTACGTATTGGAGAACCGTCAGCACGTGGGTTGGGACAATGGATTGATGAAGTTGGGACATGGAATGTTGGTGGTGCATGTCGACTATGATGAGACGGCATGGAAGAACAATATGCTGAATACGAATGCCACACATCAACGTATGAGTTTCATTCCGGCCAATAACCGCTATGTAGGTCCGTACAATGCAGAAAGTTCGGCTGATTTGCTGAACGCATTGGGAGGACAACCTTATCCCGGAACGGAGGGAAATACAGCCCTGACAAATGAGACTACACCGGCATCACTTGTTTTCACAGGAACGTGGATGAACAAACCTATTACCCAAATCCGGGAGTTGGAGAACGGGGATATCATATTGAAGTACATGCCTAAGGGGCGGTTGGAGACTCCGGTCGTGGAAACGGCTGTGGAGGTGGCTTCAAATAGCTTTAAATTCAGTTGGAGTCCTTCGGAGAACGCTACGTTTTATACGGTGAAAGTGTACGGAATTTCCGGTGATGAGCAGTGGATCGAGCATCCGGTATTCGTTGCCGATTCTCTTAGTGAAACCTGTTGCACAGTCCGGTTGGACGATACCGGCTATCAGTCGTATGCCTATGGCGTTTCGGCATTGGACGATGAATACGAAGATTCGGAGTTTTCCGGTTACGGGTATGTCCGGTTGCCTGCGGATGCCGTACGGCAAGTGAATGCGGAAGATGGAGCCAGTGTAGAGGTCTATTCTCTGCACGGCGTGCTGCTTGCCCGTTCACGGGAGGAAATGCTTAACCTTAATCCGGGCATATACATCCTGCGTACGGAGGATAAGGCCGTCAAGATAGTTGTTAAATGAAAACCGATAAAATAAAGCAAAATGAAAAAATTGAGTTTGAAATGGATTGTAGTTTGTTGCGGTCTGTTGTTTACCACGACTGCATCTGCGCAGTTGGGTAACTTGTTGAAGAATGTGTTGGGGGGTAATAAGGGGACGGAAACCCAACCAACCGAAACAGAAGAGAAGGGTAATGTCTTGGGATCTATATTCCAGAATCTGATTGGGACAGCCAAAGTGGAAAATTCGAGTTTGAAAGGAGACTGGACGTATGAAAGCCCGGCTGTGGTGTTCGAATCCTCCAACCTCTTGAGGAAAGCCGGGGGAAGCCTGATGACGAATACTGCGGAGAAAACGTTGCAGAAGTATCTCGCTAAAATCGGTTTCGAGGAAGGCAAAGTTGATATTTCGTTCGACGGAGATAGTACATATACCATGACGATCGGGTCACGGAATTCAACGGGAACTTATACTGTCCAGGACAATGAGATAACCTTGAAGCGCAAAGGACTGCTGAGCCGTCCGGTCACAGCAAACCTTGCGTTGAAGGGCAACGAGATGCAAATCACTTTCAAGGCGGATAAATTGCTCGACTTCTTGACGAATATAACGACAATGACCGGTAATAGTACACTGAACATGATCGGTAATATTGCCAGCGGATACGATGGCATGCAATTAGGATTCCAATTCAAGAAGAAGTAATCCGGTTTGTTACAGAAAAACAGGAAGAGACTTTAAATAAGGCTTTTCCTGTTTTTTGTAGATTCTATCGTTGGAGGTTGAATGTCAAGTTGCGTGGTATTTTGACCAGTTTCTTGTTTACGACCTTTTTGATAACCGTCCCCCCTTGCTGTTCCAACAAGTATGTGGAATCGTTTTCTACCGTCAGTTTGACTTCTTGTGTTTCCGAACCCAAATCATTGGACAGCCTGAATGTGGCGGTTTTCTCATTTTCAATCTTGGAAGAAGTAATCATCCATATACCGTACACGTTTCCGTTCATATATCCGTTCATGGGACCGAACATTTCCATTCCCGGTACATTGATGCTTTCTTCATACAAGTCCAAATGAAGATAAATTTTGTTTTCACGGTCGTAAAGCGTGCATTTAAATGGAGAACGGGCTGTAGTGAGACCCGCACATAAACCAACGAGACAAGTAACGATATATTTTTTCATCATACGTGTAACTTTTATTTAAAGGTAAATCATGTTCGTCAGTATGCCAAACGGTTTAATGTTTTTTTTGAATATACTCTTTCTATCCCTTGTGTTTGCAAACAACTCTCTATGATTATAAAATATTTTTAATGAAATGTGTTTAATAACAGGCCATTTCCTTTTGGGATTACTGTAAATTTCGTACCTTTGCCTTTGTTTTATAAAAGGTTAGAAATGAGTAGAGAAGTGTATGTTCCTAATTTTATTTTTGAGTCGAGTTGGGAGGTTTGTAATAAGGTAGGCGGTATTTATACGGTATTATCCACTCGGGCAAAGACATTACAAGATAAATTGAAAGATCACATCATGTTTATCGGTCCGGATGTGTGGAAAGAGAAAGAGAACCCGCTTTTCGAAGAAGATGCAAGCTTGTTGAAATCTTGGAGAGATACGGCTGAAAATGAAAATTTGCACGTACGAATAGGCCGGTGGAATGTTCCGGGGCACCCCATTGCGGTTTTGGTGGATTTCCAACCTTACTTTGCTATAAAAAACGATATATATACCCGCTTATGGGAAGACTACGGAGTAGATTCGCTTCACGCTTATGGCGACTACGATGAAGCGTCTATGTTTTCTTATGCAGCCGGACTGGTCGTCGAAAGCTATTATAATCATATTTTAAAGGGGCAATGTGAACATGTCGTTTATCAGGCTCACGAGTGGATGACAGGCTTGGGGGCTTTGTATATTCAGAAGCATGTTCCGGAGGTTGCCACTATATTTACTACACATGCTACGACCATCGGACGTTCCATTGCCGGGAACCATAAACCGCTTTATGAATATTTGTTCGCATACAATGGAAATCAGATGGCACAGGAGCTGAATGTACAGTCCAAGCATTCCATTGAGCGCGAAACGGCTCATCATGTGGACTGTTTTACCACTGTGAGCGAGGTGACGAACCGGGAGTGTGCGGAATTATTGGACAAACCGGCCGATGTGGTCCTGATGAATGGTTTTGAAAAGGATTTCGTTCCGTCGAAAGCTCAGTTTGCCCGTAAGCGCCGAGAGGCTCGTCGTAAGTTGCGTGAAGTGGCAGGTGCATTGTTGGGTACGGAATTCGATGACGATGTGATGATTATTTCGACCAGCGGGCGGTATGAGTTTCGCAATAAGGGTATTGACTTGTATATGGAAGCCATGAACCGTTCTTTGCGGAATAAGGATTTAACCCGTAAAGTGCTGGCTTTTGTACAGGTTCCCGGATGGGTTTGTTGTCCCCGTGAGGATTTAAAGGAAAGGCTTGCTTCAGGAAAGGCCTGTGACACGCCGTTGGAATGGCCCTTATTGACCCATTGGCTGCATGAGATGTCCCATGACCAGGTCATTGATTACATGAAACGATACAACATGTGGAATCTGCCGGACGATAAGGTAAAGGTGATATTCGTTCCTTGTTACTTAGATGGAGCAGACGGTATTTTTAATATGCATTACTATGATTTGTTGATTGGAATGGATCTCACTGTCTATGCTTCTTATTATGAGCCGTGGGGGTACACGCCATTGGAAAGTGTGGCTTTCCACGTACCGTGCATTACAACCAATCTGTCCGGTTTCGGATTATGGGTAAATCAGTTGTTGGGAAAAGATGGAGAACTGACCGATGGCGTACAAGTCGTACGGCGGACGGATTATAATTCTTCCGAAGTGGCAGACGCTATTAAAGATGCCGTGACGGCTTATGCTGCTTTCACACCGCAAGAAGCGGAAAAGATACGCCATAAAGCTGCCGACATATCGGAACATGCTTTGTGGAAGCATTTTATCCGATACTATTATCAAGCTTACGATATCGCTTTGCATAAAGCGAAGCAACGTAGGGGAGAATAAACATGAATATTGCAAATATATTTTATAAATTTAATTTGAGAGTCTATGAAAATTAAAGCAAGTTGTTCTAATGGAGCAAATTGGAAACAAGTGGATGTAAAGTCAAGGATTCCCAAAGAGCTGGATAAACTCGAAGAGTTAGCTCGTAATATGTGGTGGGCGTGGAACCATGATGCTCGCGTGCTGTTCCGCAGTTTGGATGAAGACTTGTTTGACGAAGTGGGACAAAATCCGGTGTTGCTGCTGGAACGTCTCAGCTATGAGAAGATGGAGGAATTGTCGAAAGACAGTTCGGTCGTACGTAAAATGAACGACGTATATGCCGCATTCCGTGAATACATGGACGTAGAGCCGGACAAGACACGTCCGTCTGTAGCTTATTTCTGTATGGAGTACGGTCTGAATCACGTGTTGAAGATATATTCCGGTGGTTTGGGAGTATTGGCCGGCGATTATCTGAAAGAGGCTTCCGATAGCAACGTAGATATGTGTGCAGTCGGTTTCCTTTATCGTTATGGTTATTTTACGCAGACTTTGTCCATGGATGGACAGCAGATTGCAAATTACGAAGCACAGAATTTCGGTAGCCTGCCGATTGAACGTCAACTGGATGCCGATGGCAACCCGATGATTGTAGAAGTACCTTATTTGAATTATAAGGTATATGCTTCCGTATGGAGAGTGAATGTAGGACGTATTAAATTGTATCTTTTGGATACCGATAACAATATGAATTCTGAATTCGACCGGCCTATAACCCACGCCCTCTACGGCGGCGATTGGGAGAACCGTCTGAAACAGGAGATACTATTGGGTATCGGTGGCGTACTTACGTTGAAGAAACTGGGTATTCATAAGGATATATACCACTGCAACGAAGGCCATGCCGCTTTGTGTAACATCCAGCGCTTATTGGATTATGTACAGGAAGGACTTTCTTTCAATCAGGCATTGGAATTGGTTCGTGCCTCTTCTCTTTATACGGTGCATACTCCGGTTCCAGCCGGTCACGACTATTTCGACGAGGGATTGTTCAGCAAGTATATGAGCGGTTATGCGTCGGTTTTGGGCATTTCGTGGGATGAGTTGATCGGTATGGGACGTCAGAATCCCGATGACCATTCGGAACGTTTCTGTATGTCGACTTTTGCATGTAACACATGCCAAGAAGTGAACGGCGTAAGTTGGCTTCACGGAAAAGTGTCTCAACAGATGTTTGCTAATATATGGAAAGGCTATTTCCCGGAAGAAAGCCATGTAGGTTACGTAACTAACGGTGTGCACTTCCCCACGTGGGCTTCGACATCATGGCAAAGACTGTACCGGAAGCATTTTGACAAAGACTTCATGAAGGACCAAAGTAACGAAAGCATTTGGGAAGCTATTTTTGACGTCTCGGATGAGGAGATTTGGAAAACCCGTATGGAGTTGAAGACGAAACTGATCCACTATATCCGTGAAAAGTTCCGTGATAGCTGGTTGAAGAATCAGGGAGATCCCTCACGTGTGATTTCTTTGATGGACAAAATCAATCCCAATGCCTTGCTGATAGGTTTCGGACGTCGTTTTGCCACATACAAGAGAGCGCATTTGCTTTTCACCGACCTCGACCGCTTGGCCAAGATTGTGAATAATCCGCACTATCCCGTTCAGTTCCTCTATACCGGTAAGGCTCATCCTGCCGATGGAGCGGGACAGGGATTGATTAAAAAGATTTATGAAATCTCGCAGCGGCCTGAATTCTTGGGTAAAATCATATTCCTGGAGAACTATGACATGCAGTTGGCGCGTCGTTTAGTAAGTGGTGTCGATATCTGGATGAACACCCCGACGCGTCCGTTGGAGGCCAGTGGAACATCGGGCGAAAAAGCTTTGATGAACGGTGTGCTGAACTTGTCTGTGCTCGACGGATGGTGGCTCGAAGGCTATCGTGAGGGTGCCGGATGGGCTTTGACAGAGAAACGTACGTATGACAATCAAGCCTATCAGGATCAGTTGGATGCGGCAACTATCTATAGCTTGTTGGAAAACGAGATTCTGCCATTGTACTATGCGCGCAACAGCAAGGGATATTCTGCCGGATGGGTTAAGACCATCAAGAACTCAATAGCCCACATTGCTCCCCATTATACGATGAAGCGGCAGTTGGACGACTATTATTCGAAGTTCTACAATAAAGAAGCTGCCCGCTTTAAGGTTTTGGCTGCCGACAACTATGCCAAGGCAAAGGAAATTGCGGCATGGAAAGAAACCGTAGCCTCTAAGTGGGATCAGATAGAAGTCGTATCGGCTGACAAGTGTGACGAATTAATAAACGGAACGATTGAAAGCGGGAAGGATTATACGATTCGTATCGTGATAGACGAAAAAGGACTGGATGATGCTATTGGAGTAGAACTGGTTACTTTGCACACGGATGCAGATGGTAAAGATCATATCTATTCGGTAGAACCGTTGGAGGTTGTGAAGAGAGAGGGTGACCTGTTTACTTTCGAGGTGGTTCATTCCATCAATAATGCCGGAAGTTTCAAGGTGGCATACCGTATGTTCCCGAAAAATAAGGACCTGCCTCACCGTCAGGACTTCTGCTATGTGAAATGGTTTAATTGATAGATATTTGTAAGAATTGAGAATCTTTATAAAGAAGAACTCCGAATGCGATGTTGCATTCGGAGTTCTTCTTTATAAAGATGTATGTGAATTTAATCATTCCAAATACTGTTTGACTGTGTTCTCAAGTTCTTCACCTCTGAGTTGTTGACCTATGATAGTACCGTTACTGTCTATCAAAATCGTGTAGGGGATAGACGTTACGCCATACTTCTGTGTCATGATGTTGTCCCAGGAACGGAGTTCCGAAGCTTGGGGCCAAGTCATGTTCATTGTCTTTACTGCATTTTTCCATGCGGTTTCATCCTCATCGAATGAGATACCCACGATTTCGAGTCCCTTCTTGTGGTATTTCTCATACAGCGACACTACGTTCGGCATTTCTGCACGACAGGGGCCGCACCAACTGGCCCAACAATCTACCAAGGTCAGCTTATTGTCCCGGATGATGTCGGAGAGTTTGAGTTCACCTCCGTCCATGGAGGGTATAGTGATGTCTATGAAGGATTGTCCGTTTGAGGTCATATTACTTCTTTCGGCATCTTCTTCAATGTATTTCAGCGCGTTACTGTTTTTATAGTGTGATGATACTTTCTGTGAAAGTTCGAGCACCTCTTGCGGGGTAAACATATTATAACAGGAAAGAAAGAGGAAATATCCGACCGGTTTATCTATGTATTTCTTCACACTTTCAGTCACGAACCGGTTGGATTGCTGCTCCAAGGCCACGAGTTCTTGTTCCGTTTTCTCATCCGGACTGTATTCTGCTGTATCGGACGGAGCCTGTCGTGCATAAATATTGCTCATCCGCTCGTGAAGGGCATAAATGGAATCTGTAATTTCTTGGTAGATGTCGTTGTTTTCTGTTCCCGACACTCTTCCTTCCGGACCGATATTCAACTGAATGTTTCCCTTTTCCATAAAGAAAATATTGCTGTAGACTTCATTGCTTTCTTGGTCATAAAAGAAGAAACTGGCAATGATGGTAGAATCGCATTTTTCCTGGAGGGTAAATTTTCCCTGATGCAGTATAATCGTATCGGTTGGGGTGAAGTTACCGTCGGACATTCGTGCCAGATACAGCGTATCGCCGTCCTTGGCATTTTCCACTGTTCCCTCTATTTTACAGTTCTGCGACGAGCAAGAGGCGAAAAGACCTATGAGGCCTGATATAAACAGATTTTTTGTTTTCATAAGTTTGTGAGTGTTAGAAAAAGGCCGCACGGAATTCCTGATTTTGAAATCTGTGGCGGCCTTCTTGTGAAATATTGTATTTATTAATAAAAATACGGGTTAAATCAGATATTGCGAACTGATGGATTCGTTATTCTCCACCCGTCTGATGGTTTCAGCCAGAATGTCGGCAATGCTAATTTGCTTGACTTTGGCACATCGGCTGGAATAAGGGATACTGTCGGTGAAGACCAATTCCTCAAGGGCAGAGTCTTGTACACGTTCCGAAGCCGGTCCCGACATGATACAATGGGTGGCCACGGCACGCACGGAGGCAGCTCCCTTTTCTTTCATCAGATTAGCTGCCTTGGTAATGGTTCCGGCAGTGTCTACCATGTCGTCTACCAAAATGACGTCTGCTCCCTTTATTTCGCCGATGATTTGAATGTCGGCCACTTCATTGGGCTTGCTTCTTGTTTTGTTACACAGCACCAACGGGCATTCAAGGTATTTGGAATAGGTGCTTGCACGTTTCGAACCGCCTACATCAGGAGCCGCAATTACGATATTCTTGAGGTTTAAGGATTTGATGTAAGGCAACAATACGCTGGAAGCATACAGATGGTCTACCGGCACATCGAAGAATCCCTGTTCCTGATCAGCATGCAAGTCCATCGTAATCAATCGGTTTATCCCGGCCACACTCAACATATCCGCCACGAGCTTCGCACCGATGGACACACGGGGTTTGTCCTTACGGTCCTGCCGTGCCCAACCGAAGTAGGGGATGACGGCAATGATACTTTTAGCCGAAGCACGTTTGGCCGCATCGATCATCAGCAGGAGTTCCATTAAATTGTCTGAGTTTGGAAACGTGGACTGCACCAGGAATACGTCGCGTCCACGGATAGACTCTTCGTATGACACGGAAAACTCTCCGTCGGCAAAGTGGGTAATCACCAATTTGCCGAGCGGGCATCCTAAACTGGAACAGATCTTTTCTGCCAGATACTTGGATTTGGTTCCCGAAAAAACCATAAATGAATTATTTGCACTCATCTCTCTATAACGTATTAATTTTAGAAGTAGCTTGTCTTGTCAGTCGGCTGCCTTGCGCAGCTTGCGGAAATGGTTGATTAATTCTTTGTAATCCAGTGTAGAATGGATATTGAAACGATTCCACAAATCGCCCAATACCACAACTCCCCCGAATCCGAGCTCTTTTGCTACGGCCATGTTTTCCGTCGTGATTCCCCCTAATGCCATCACTCTCTTATCTATGATACCGTGTGCGGAAGCCTGTTTCAGCACTTCCATGTCAAAAGCCGATGTGTAATTGGATTTGGATATACTGTCGAAAATGGGGCTGAGAAACACATAATTGAAGTTTTTCTTTTCCGCTTTCAACTCGTCTATATGATGGAAAGATTTACTGATATGTCCTTTGTAGCCTACCGGAGGTTCCGGATTCCTTCCGTTCAGGTGTATACCTCGTAAGTTGAATTCTTCTTTCAGATAAAAATGGTCGTGTACGACAATTTGATTATGATGACTTTCCGGCAATAATGTGAGCAGGCGTTCCGAATAAACCGGCTCCGTGTCCGGTTTCCGTAAATGAAGGAGGTCCAAACCTTCTTCAAACAGGGCTGTGAGTATTTTATCTTCCTCCACAAAAAAGTCCGGAGGCGTCAATAATATCAATTTCATTGGTACAATGTCGCTATTTGTATTGCAAAGTTAACAAAAAAACAATAGCCATACGTATGCCCGGCCTTTATTTCTTTTATTTTTCATTTAAAAACCATTCGTTTTACAAAAGTGAATCCATAAGTCCGAAAAAAGGCCGTTTGCCAGTGTTTTCACTTGACAAACGGCCCGTTTTTTATTCTTTCCCTTTCAGATTTTGTTATTCTTCATGCAAACGTGCTTCCTCTTCCGGATCGAACTCACAGTTCTTCAGGTTTTGGCTGATACGCATGGCGCAGAAATTGGGACCGCACATCGTGCAGTATTTCCCGTTGAAATGGTTTCCGGCCTTGTAGTATTCCAAAGCCCGGTCAGGGTCGAGTCCCAAGTTGAACTGGTCTTTCCAGCGGAATTCGTAACGGGCCTTACTCAAGGCATTGTCTCGTACCGTGGCGCCCGGATGACCTTTGGCGATATCGGCAGCGTGTGCGGCAATCTTATAGGTGACCACACCCGTACGCACGTCCTCTTTGTTAGGCAGACCGAGATGTTCTTTCGGAGTGACGTAGCATAACATAGCCGTGCCGTACCATCCGATTTGTGCCGCCCCGATGGCACTGGTGATATGGTCGTAGCCCGGAGCCACGTCGGTCACCAGCGGGCCGAGCGTATAGAATGGTGCCCCGTGGCATTTTTCGATTTGCCGGTCCATGTTTTCGCGGATTTTATGCATCGGCACGTGCCCCGGCCCTTCGATAAACGCCTGTACGTTTTTCGCCCATGCCCGTTGTACCAATTCGCCCATGGTATCCAGTTCGGCAAACTGTGCCCGGTCGTTGGCATCGAATATCGCTCCAGGGCGCAATCCGTCGCCTAACGATACGGCTACGTCATATTGCGCCAGGATGTCGCAGATGTCGTCGAAGTGTTCATATAGGAAACTCTCTTTCTGGTGATAAGAGCACCATTGCGAAATGATGCTTCCGCCTCGGCTCACCATACCGCACAGTCGTTCTTGGGCATAGTGCACGTTTTTCAGCCGGATGCCGCAATGTATGGTGAAGTAGTCCACGCCTTGTTCGCATTGTTCGATAAGTGTGTCGCGGAATAGCTCCCAAGTCAGGTTCTCGGCCTTTCCCTTCACTTTTTCCATCGCCTGATACATCGGCACGGTGCCGACCGGTACAGGACAGTTGCGCACGATCCATTCGCGCGTCTCATGGATATTGTCGCCCGTAGAGAGGTCCATCAACGTGTCGCCTCCCCATTTGCAGCTCCACAGGCATTTGTCCACTTCTTCTTCAATGCCGGAAGTCGTGGCCGAATTGCCGATATTCGTATTGATTTTCACCAAGAAGTTACGTCCGATAATCATCGGTTCCGCTTCCGGATGGTTGATATTGGCCGGCAATACGGCGCGTCCGGCTGCAATTTCGTCGCGTACGAATTCGGGCGTGATATAAGTGTCTATCCCCAGTTCTTCGCAGTTCATGTTTTCCCGAATGGCTACATATTCCATTTCCGGTGTGATGATGCCCTGTTTGGCATAATACATCTGGGACACCTGTCGTCCGGCCTTGGCACGATAAGGCCGTTGGATGTGCGAGAAACGCAAGTGGTCCAAGCTTTTGTCCTCCTGGCGCATTCGTCCGTATTCGGATGTCAGTCCGTCAAGCTGTTCCACATCGCCCCGTTGTAAAATCCATGATTCCCGCATACGGGGCAACCCTTGTTTGAGGTCTATCTTCACGTTCGGGTCGCTATATGGGCCACTGGTATCATATACATATATCGGAGCGTTTTCCTTGACTGTCCGTTTCCCGTCTTCCACGGTGACGGTCGGGGTCAGCAATACCTTGCGCATCCCTACCTTGATTTCCGGATGCAGTTTGCCCGTCATATAAACTTTCTCCGAACTCGGATAAGTGATTTTGATTTTATCATCCATATATTTGTTGTTTTATGATTGTTGTACGTTCAATATTTTCAGGATGTTCCGGGTTTCTTCTGTGGGACTTCCGGCTCTCAGGATCGTGCCGCTCAGGGCGATGCCGTCCACTCCCGTTTCCATCAACGCCGGGATGTCCTCTTTTGTAATACCACCGATGGCAATCAGTGGCAGCGAAATGCCTTTCTTTTTCATGCCGTCCAAGATCCGGCGATACCCTTCCAAGCCGAGGGTCGGGGCGATCTTTTCTTTCGTCGTGGTAAAACGGAACGGGCCGCAACCGATGTAATCCGCTCCCCGTGCGGCATGCAACATCACGTCTTCCAATGTGTTGGCCGTTCCGCCGATGATGCGGTCTTGCCCCAAAAGCCTGCGGGCTTCGTCGATGGGCATGTCGCTTTTCCCGAGATGGACACCGTCGGCATGCAAGACGTCCACCCATTCCACATGGTCGTCTAAGATGAAGGTGGCACCATACCGGCGGCACAGAGCTTCCACTTCCGCGCCCGTCCGCATCCATTCCTCGGGCGATGCGTCTTTCATTCGGAGTTGAATCCAACGGCAACCGCCTTCCAGTGCCAGGCGTGCGGCATCGGCGTAACCGTACTGTTCCGTGTAATGTGTGATAAATTGTAAGTTCTGCATATATACCCTTTTCTTAATAAAGGTTATGACAAAAGGGGAGAGAAGAATATGCTGTGATGTATGTCTCTTGTCAGGCACAATCCCTTCGGCAGCATTACCTGCATCAGGTTCACAGGGTATAATCTCAGCCGTCCCAATCGGGCAAGCACCCCTTTGCAGTGGCAAAGATACGCATAATAATCAATATGCAAAGGTAAAAACAAAAAATCATTCTCAGCCAAACGATTTTTCGTTTGGCTGAGAATGATTTTTTGTTTGGCGCATATTTTCCTGACGAACGATTTATAGCTTTACGGTCTTTGTCTTTCCCGGTATGATAGTCAGGCTGGCTGTCCCGTTGTCTTTTATCTCCACGTTCATATATCGGGCTTCTACCACGACTTTCCCGTTCAACATGATGATACCCCACCGGTTCGGGTTTTCTTCCATTGCACAATAGTAGCCTATCGGCTTTTGGATGCGGCGGTAGATGGGCGGTACGATGATACGCTCGCCCGACTTCAGTCCCCATTTCAGTCCGGACTTGAACGGCACAGCGTTTTGTAAGGTGGTCAACCGTTCTTTCTGTTTCTTTTCTTGCGTACGCTGTTTGTCCGCTTGCTTTTGAGTGGCCCGTTCCTTTGCTTCGGATGTCAGCCTTGATACTGCCGCTTTGAAGTTTTCCGTTTGTGTTTCGGGGTTCAGGCAGGCGATATACCGTTTTTCCTTACCGGCTTCTGCATGGTAATATCTTCCTTCTCCATCGGCAATCACGATGCTTCCGTCCGGCAGTTCGCCGCAGAACCGATAATAGCTTTCCTCGTCATTTTCCAATATGCAAACATAGTCCTTGTTCAAGGAGTCTTCCATGCTTTCTACATATTTAAATTCGGGAGTGATAAAAGGGTCGTAAATGAGCAGATAAAAGCCTCTTGAAAAGAAATCGTGCCGGTCGATGCCCGAACGGTTCACATAGACACGCTTCGTGCGGCTGTAGAAGATGCGTCCTGCTCGGAGTATTTCTATTTGGCCGAATTTCATCACAACCAGCTTGTCCATGTAGTGTCGGTTACACCTTAAATCTATGTAGAACGTCTTGTCATTCTTGTCTGTTACGGCCACGATGTCATCCGGCAAGAATTTCATACGCTTGTACCTGTCGGCTTTCATCCGTATTTTTCCCTCCTTGTCTACGATACCTGTGCGGTAGTCCTCGAACCGTACGGCAGCAAGATTGCCTTTTACGTCGAACAAAGTGGGATATTGTGCCTTTGCGGTAATGGTCTGCCCACATTTTAGTCCCCAAAGGCCGGTTTGGCGGTCTTTGAATGGTTTTACTTTTTCCTGGGGTGTGCTATTATAGTCCGTGAGAGGCTTACTTTTGTTCAGGTAATCCCATAACAGTTCATGCGACATGACCATTTCAAGCGGCCCATTGGGGCGTGCCGTTTGATTCTTTTCTTGCTTTGCAGCCATATATTCCGGCTTGCGTGTGGTGCGATAGCCTTTTCCGGCCAACCGTCCTTCAAACATGGCCTTCCAGTCCCGGTAGGCCGTAGGCAGTCCGAACAGGCGGTACAGCCCCACGTTGTCAATCAGCATGCAAGTGTCTTTACCCGCTGCCTTCCGCAGTCCGCGTCCCACCTGCTGCAAGTATTTGGCCAGCGAAAGGGTAGGGCGGGCCATCTGTACGAACTCCACATCTGGGCAGTCGAAGCCCTCGCTGAATACATCCACATTCACCAGCACTTGCGTCTTGCCCTGTTTGAATTCTTCTATAAGCTGTTTACGTTGCCGTGCCGGAGTCTTGCTGTCAATCGCCACGGTGTTTATTCCATGCAGCCGGTAGAAATCGGCAATATTCCGTGCATGGCTGATGCTGATGGCATACACGATGCCTTTCTTCCCGTCGGCATATTGCCGTACGCTTTCGTACAACCGTTCGATACAGGGTTTGCGGTTCAGCACCTCGTTCATTTCTTTCGTTTGGAAATCACCGTCCGCTCCACGTTTCGACAAGTTGTCTATCAATCGTTGGGATTTGCTGTCCGGACGGATGGATACGTAGTCGAAAGCAGACAGCCATCCTTGACGGATAAAATCGGTAATGCGGTCCGAAGTAATCAGCTCGTCAAACAAGTCTGTGAATCCCCTGCGGTTCAGTCGGCAGGGGGTAGCCGTCAAGCCCAGTTTTTTTGCCTCGGGATGACGCAGCCACAACTCCTTATACGTCTTGGCCAGTGCATGGTGAGCCTCGTCGATGACGATAAGGTTGGGTGTCTCGTGAAGGTCGGCGAGATGACGCGATAACCATTGGATGGACATAGCTCTTACCCTTCCGTCCTCCTTCGGGATGCTTGGAATGCCGTATCGTTCCATGGTTTCCTCAATCTGCTCCACCAGTTCGCGGCGGTGTGCCACGATCCAGACACACCGTTTTCCATTCTCCTTCAGACTGTCATAAATGATGGATGCCAACAGATGGGTTTTTCCCGTACCTGTTGGCATCTGGAGCATGATGCTTTTGTGCGACTTCCAAGCTTCAAGTACATGCGTTTGGATGTACTTTTGATAATCGCGGAGATGGCTGTGGGGGCGAATCATACTATCCTATGACCTTGCATAATTCATCTATCAGGCTTTTGCTTGCAATATCTCCCAAATCATGCAAGGGTTTTAAATTTCGGGTTGTCAACAACTCTTTTAGTTCTTTTACGTCGGTTGCCACGTACACATAGCCGAGTTCTTTCATCTTCTGAGCTGTGGCCAACTGATGCTCGTTGCGGTGTTCACCCCATGCGGCTATGCGTGGAAAGATAATAATAGGCTTGTGTTGGCGCATGGCGGAAATAATAGTACCCATACCGGCATGGGCCACAATAAGGCGTGCCTTGCTGAATAACTTGTTAAATTCATCGGGCGGTAGAAATTCTATGGTACGGATGTTTTGAGCCACATACTCACTTTTGTACACTTGCGCGATGATTTCCTCATCCAAATGCGCGGCCACTTCATCAATGATTTTCACGAAACGGTCGAATGGGGCCTGGGTACCGATAGTGCAAAATATCATAATCGGGAAATATTAAAATAACAATAAGTCAAAGAACGGGGGAGCAACGGGCGGTTTCGCCTTTAATCGCCAAAGATGTTTCCGGCATAATGCACCTGTGCAGTAGCGAGACCCGGCCACTGGGTGTACACGTGGGTTGCGAATTTGCGTGCTAATTTTCCACAAGCACTCATGGTTTGTACATTGGCCACAGAGTCTACCCAGATGGTCTTGATTCCGGTCATTCTGCCTAAAATAATGGTAAGCAGTCCCGGAGCAGCACCTGTTGTAACGATGGCGGCCGGTCGTTCTTTGAGCAGAATCCCCAGAATATTAAAAGAAGCCGGCAACATTTTCCAGGCATCCCAACGGCTGAAATCCATCATGGTATGGAAACGGCAAGTGCCGACCATGGATTTGCATTTAGGGTGGGTCGACATGTACACCACTTCATAATGTTCTTCTAAAGGGCGGGTGATGCGGAGGAGTTGTACCCAATGGCCTCCGATGGAGGCGACGGCGAGGATTTTCTTCATTAGTCTTTGTGTTAATTGTAGTATCTGCAAAATGTTGTATATCCATATAAAGTATGTGGACAAAACATGCCTAATAAGGAGTTTTTGTTGGAAATACACCCTTTGACTTATACGTTTTTTTCTGGTAAAATAAGAAGTTCCCCCAATTTAAAATCCCAATCGTCTGGGGTGAAGTGTATATGTCCGGTTCCAGGGGTATATGTCATTTCACCAAAGAATATCTCATCATTCTGGTTTATGTAAAAGTCGACACGAACAAAGGGAGTGCCCTTTGCCAATTTGCGAGCCATTTCTATCATGGTTTCAAATTTTGCAGGCTTTTTAATGTTTGCATTCGGGTCATTTTTAGAAGTCATGTAGAAGTCCACAAAATTCCAATTCAAATCATACACATTGAGCTTATGTCCCACAAATCGGTCATAGTCCACTTCTATGTAAGTTGGTTCTCCATTGAAACAGAAAACTTTATAATCCTTTAACTGCCATCCTGTATCATCTACCATGTATTTCTCTGCAAGAACAACAGATTTGACATTCTTGTAAGCATATTCACGTGTTCTATAATAGAAGTTTTTCTTTAGGCTTTTCATGATTTTCTTTCTGGCGGCATTCTTGTCTAATTTTGATTTGTCTGTACATATCACAAGGCCCCCCGAATCGTGATTGCATTTGAGTACAAACTGGTCTGGTAAAGAATCAAAATCAATCTTGTCAAAACTATCCCACGCCCCGTATGTAGGTATGATATGATTCTCCCCAATAATTTTTGCAACGATCGGTTTTACTCTATATTTGTCTACCATATCGGTGTATGACCAATCGTGATAGTTCAACAAAAGCCATTGCAGTTTGTCGTTGAACCTTTTAGGAGCTTTGAGATTAACACTTCTGTGATGGCTTAGGAAATAAGTAAACCTAATCCAAGTTTCATCGTTTTTTATGTATGGTGATATAAACGTTATCACATCTTCACATAAGGTTTTGAACCACTTTTTCATGTCTCGTTTAATTTAATTCTTCAACAAACGTAACCAGTCTATTCATGCCTTCACGTATTTTGGATTCATCTAATGTAAATGCAATACGTATAAAGTCATCACAAATCTTTCCGTATGCTATACCCGGAACCACTGCCACTTGTTTTCTTTTGAGTAATTCATACGCGAATTCTTCTGATTTCATGTCTGTCTTGCTGATATCAATCATCGCGTAAAAAGTGGCATCGACAGTTGCAGGTTTTATTTTCTTTGTATGGCTCAACGTTTCCATCAAAACGTCTCTCCTGTTCTTGAAGACAGTAGCCATTTCTATAGAGTAGTCGACATCTGTGCGCAATGCCTCTATTGCGGCGTATTGTGATGGTAGTGGAGCACAGGCGGCTACGTTCTCTTGTAATTTGGTCATAGCGGTGATTATTTCCCGGTTGGCCGCCACATACCCTATACGCCATCCTGTCATACAAAACTCTTTAGAAAGACTGTTAATAAAAATTGTCCGTTCTTTCATATCAGGGAGCGATGCTATACTTTTGGGACGCATATTCCCATTATATACCAAGCTTTTATATACTTCATCGGTAATCACCATAAGATTTTTTTCTTTTGAAACTTCTGCAATTTGGGAGATGAATTCTTGGCTGAATACTTTGCCCGTGGGGTTGCAAGGCGTATTGAGTATGATTGCTACCGTTTTGGGGGTTATCGCTTCCTTGATTTTATTCACGGAACATTTGAATTCTTTGATGTGGTCGTAGTCTTCCACGATAATCGGTACACCGCCACACATCTCAACCATCTGTTTATAATTCACATAGTAAGGGGCAGGTATTATAACTTCATCGCCAGAGTCGATAGTAGCTAACAATGAGAGGTATAGGCCTTCCATAGCACCAACACTTACCAATATTTCATTTTCAGGAGAATATGTCAGTTGTTCTTTCTTAAATATGTAATTTGCGATGGCTTGGCGTAAGTCAATCAGGCCGGCGTTTTGTGAGTAACGCGTCTTGTTCTCCATGATTGCTTTACACCCGGCTTCTTTGATTGGGGTTGGAGTAGGGATGTCGGGGTCTCCTAAAGTGAAGTCAATTACATTTCCATACTCCTTGGCCATATTGAATAATTTTCTAGTCAAGGACGGCTGAATATTTGTAGCCGCTTTTGAAATCTTAATCATATATATTTGTTTTTATGATTTTTGGATAATATATTGTTTTGGGACACTCGTCATTTATACTAAATTGAGCTTTTTGAGCAGTTCTTTCGTTATTACTTTATTTACGTCATAGGTTTCCGCATTTTGTTGGCATTTCAAAGCCATTTTTCCTATGTCATAGCATCCCTCAATACACTTTTTCATTTTGTCGTATAATGCGGGAACGTTATGTACCGGAATGAACAAAGCGGTTTCTCCATCGCTCATAAACTGTTTGTTGTGTGCCCAATCTGTGACAATCATAGGGACACCGCTTATAAATACATCGATAAATACCCCTGCGAAACCTTCGCCTTTCCAATAGGTTGGGAATAACATCAGGTCGTATTGGGATAACTTGTCATAACCTTTTTCGTTTTGTAGGTTGAGGAAACCTCGGTAGTTCACGTTTTGTAAGGGGTCTAGTTTTTGAAAAAAGTCAGTCTTGTAGGTTTCAGCGATTTTTCCATAAAAGTCAATGGTGTATTTGTCTTTAAATCCCGTAGCATTGAGTCGCCGGGCAGCTTCAATAATGTCATCGCAACCTTTTTCTTTCATGATTCTACTAAGAAATACGAAACGTAACGGGCGTGTTATTTCCTTTTTCCATTCATTTATACGTTCCTTTATGTTGGGGTAATAGGTGATAGGTTTAAAGTTTGGAAGTTGAAAAACATTTTTTACGCCACAATCGGTCAATTGCTGTACCATCAGATTACTCTCAACAATCGTCCAGTCCATATAACCGATTATGTCTTTATCAAATATGCCGTTTTTGACTTTTTCACCGAGAGTTCCGCCTATAACCCAATGAATCGTGGGTTGTTTCCATTTCACTTTTTTCATCAACTTCATCATCGGGTACACGTTTACCGTACTGGTCGAGAATATGATGGTGTCTTTTTTATGTATTACCAAATTCCAAATCAACTGTAAAAACACCCAAGGATGCCTTCTCCAGTTCTTGAAGTCTACGCATCTGCACTTCACTCCCAGTTCTTCCAACCTGTGTATCATCAGTTGGTTCTTCATTGTCTCCCCACAATCGGCAGGTTTACCTTTGTTTATCCAGCCGATAACGATTGCTTTGTTCATCATTTATAATACATTCAAATTAAGTGAATAAGAAAATCAATCCGTGTTATGTGGGATGACAATTAATGCAGCGTCTGTATCGCATATTTAACAATTTCCATGGATTTCTCGGTTGAATATTTTTCCAAGAAAAGATTACGGGAGGCTATATTGAATTTGGAACAGTGTTTTTCTATTTCTTTGATTGCCTTAATAAAATCCTCGCTACTCTCGCAGCAAACTCCAATCTCTTCTGTAATGTCGAAACCACAAAAGGCTTCTTTCGTGCCAATGATGAATTTTCCCCACATTAGGGCTTCTGTTGTTTTTGTCTTCATTCCACTACCTTCAAATATAGGGGCAATTACACAATCAGCTCGTGCGTAATAAGTGTCTAAATTATTTACAAAACCATGGGTTTCTATTTTGTCATTTGGCTTGATTGGTAGCTCATCCATATGGCTTCCTACTATCGTCAAATGCACATCTACATGTGGTAAAACATTATTTATAAACCAAATGATACCATTTGCGTTTGCATAGAAATTAGATCCTACAAAAAGGATTTCTTTCTTTGATGGTCCTTCATTTTTTTCCGGAAAATTTCGGTATGTATCTTTTAAGGAGGATGGCAGTAATACGATAGGGGTATTGCATCCCCACTTTCTGACTTCTTCTTTGTCACGTTCCGTAAGCATAAATATTAAATCAGCGTATTGTGCGGCTTCTTTTTCAGCATTTTTGATAGGGCGATTAAATATTGGATACAAAATACGTTTGAAAAATGAACGTTTTTGGAATATATATTCAATGTTATGAAAAAACACTATGATTGTACCTTTATAATTATTCTCTTTTAACGTTTTAGCTATTGCACCATAGCTTGAATTATCAATCCATATATATTCACAATTTTTGGCTATGTTGGAGATGTCCGAAATGGTCTTTGTGTTTATCCCATTAACATATTGCTTGAAGCAACGTTCTATCAAAAAACAAGGATTTATATTTCTTTTTTTTTCAATGCTGTATCTTATTGTGTTCTTCTGAGGAAATATGCTGCGAAAAAGTTCATAGTTCCTATCGGAAATCACAGAACCACCTCCCAAACAATGTGCCATTTGAGAGATAAATAAATTTTTCTTTTCCATTGTAGTTTAAGCTTTGGTAATTGCCATCTTTTGAGATGGCATTTTATTCTTGTATGCTAACATAATAAAACATAGGGCAAATGTGGAAGGGCTACTTAAATCATCGCTGAATACGGAAATCATGAATACAAACAATATCCATACAGCCGCAGCTATATAAAAAGGAGATTTATGGCGAGTCCTATAAAATTCCTTAAAGAGTTGCCATAGAAAACAAAGATATATGATTATTCCTCCAAAGCCATAATATGCCAACATCGTCCCGTATGCGATATCAGGAGATCTTAGTTGCTGAACCATACCCGATCCATAGAACTTGATATTCACAATGAAATGATACATTTTTGTAGAAAGGGGGGATGAATCGGATAAAAGTCCTAAGCCAAAGAACTGCTCTCCCGTAGGTCTATTTATAAGATATTGTACGCGTTCGATTATCCACGATATTCGGTATGTGAAATTTCCATCGTTTTGTTGTTCATAGGATTCCAACTCAATGTTTCCCTTTAACACATTGCTGATGTCTGACGAAGTATCTCCGCCGAACCGCTCTAACAAGATGGGAAGAAATGGTAGTGATATGAGACATATAAGGAGGCTGTATTTAATGATTGAACTATTTTTGCCACTGAAATATAATGCCAGCAGTATCGTAAATCCTGTAATAATGATGAGTGAGCGTGCCAATGTCCCTAATATACAAATAACAAATAAGGTTATAACTAACTTTGTCCTTTTTCCGTAAAAGGAGGGGTATAGTATTGCAATTATTAGATAGAATAAAATAAAAGGAGGATAATTGAAAAAACGTATCAGTCCCAATGTATTATCCTTAAGAAGTGCATACATGGGGAGAATTGGATGTTGGAAAACAATTTGTAATACATCTAAAAATGCCATCCATACGGTAAACCAGGCTAATAAGTATAGTAATTTAGTCACATTTTCCATTGACATATTAACCAAGATAGGGTAACAGAGTACCAACAACATAAACCGCCCTCCTTGCAAAACCTCAAAAAATGGTATTTTGTAGTATATCATGGAAAAGATGAAACTAGAAATAATGAATATACATAAACACCAAAAGCTTGTGCTGATTTTTGATGGCCTGAGCCTGTAATGATGTGTTATTATTAAGACACTGGTTATTATAAGACTATAAACAAGAGCTAAATCCATATTTTTTAGTCCGCCAAGAATAGGGTTTATTGTAATTTTGTATCCATCAGTCAAAAAAACTATGTACAAAAAATATGATAAATACTGCCATTTCTTTATAAAAAATAACATAATGGCAATTGTCAACAACGCAACTCCCAACATTCTATTCTTCTGTTTGTATATGACTATTTCTGATAGTTACAATTTTTTTATGTCAAAAATTGTCTATTATATATCCGAACAAAGTCATACGTGACATATCATCCGTATAGGGCCTGAACCGCCTTTTCCAACTTAATTTATGGAATATCCCTTCTGCGAGAGGTTTGACTTCATTAAAAGGCTTATCCATATCCTCCACACTTTCCAACACATGCATCTCCGTATAGGGAAAAGATTCAATGGAATGATTACATTCATCACTTTCACGGCAAATCAAATCCAATAAATAATCCAGTAAGAAATAAGAGACCCAACTTTTCTCACGCCATATATATGCAAAAAATAAATCACGCATATTCAGGAATATCTTATGGCCAGGCTTGCCGCCAATTAAATAACTAGCCCAACGATAACGGGACACGTAACGGTAATCATTTGGCTTGTTTTGTTTGCTTGTATAAAAATCGGCACTACTCAAATCCGGCAATAAAGCAGCCACATAACATGTGGCATCCACCCATAAACCTCCATATCGTGCCAACAGAGTAAATCTAAGAATATCGGAAAAAGCCGTTACGGACAACATACCTCGTTCCATTTTACGTACTACATATTCGGGAATATTCACAAAATCCTTATAATTCCTTTTAGTAATAAAATAAAGCTCTTGGTTATCCCTTAGGTTTTTCCGAAGGGAATACAGACACAACTTCGGGACTAAAGGCATCATCTTCTCACCCTGCCACCAACATACCCATATTGGAAACTTTTTCATAAAAGCATGGGGAACATCTGAGGCCATCTCGTTTCTCCTGACAATATGACCATAATGCTTTTGGAGATAACGTGCAATAACTGATTGGCCTAATTTACCTCCCTCCCCCAGATTTAATATTTTTAATACAATAACGATAAAACCGTAAAATCCCAACACATCCACATAGGACTTGGCCATCTTCAGTTTGTTCTTTAATTCTTCTCTTTGCAATATCCTCTGAAGTTTACCATAATAACGCCTTTTCTTTGCAAACCAAAATCCACTATACCGCTTTACATACTCTTCATAAACATCTTTTGGAAGAAGCGACATCAAAACCTCTTTTCTTTCCATATTCCCTATATCTGAAAAGGCATAAGTCATTCCATCGTGATTGAACACACAAACATCCACATCAATAGAACGATAACTCTTACCATCCAGCACCAAGGTCTGTAGCCAAAACTTCCAGTCACTAACCAATTTGAGGTGCTCGTCATACGGATACTCTAAAAGCAGGCTACGTTTGATAAAAGAAGCCTGATGGCTAATGGAAGTCACAAAGAAATGCTTCAATGTAGCTTTTTGGGGAGGTTTAACATAATCCACTATTTTTCCGTTTTTCGTAGAAATCTCACATCCCGTCAACACATCAAATCCGTCATCCAAAAATAAAGAGACTTGTTTAAGGACTAAAGGATTTACAAACATGTCCCCCGCATTCATAAAAATACAATATTCCCCCGAACACATTCTCACCGCCTTGTTCATAGCGTTATAAATACCTCTGTCCGGTTCACTAATCCATTTAGAAATATTTACATGATATTTTTGTATGATTTCTATAGTACCATCGTTACTCTGACCATCAACTATTATATACTCAAAATCGTTATACCGTTGGCTGATGACAGATTTAATAGTTCTTTCTATACACGATACCGCGTTAAAAGAAACCGTGATTACAGATACTTTCATAGTTTAATTTTTAAGCAGGATGAATTAGTTGTTTTCCTTTTTCAGAGAAAATGGCAATATGTTCCCTTGAACTCATAACGCATGTTTTGGGGTCTTTTGCCTAAACTTCGTGCTGGAACTCCTCCCCATAGCTCAAATGGAGGGATATTGTGAGTTACAACACTTCCGGCAGCTACGACAGCTCCCTCACCAATAGTTACGTTTCTAAGGATTATGGAGTTGGGACCAATCCATACTCTATTCTCGATTCTCACAGGACCGTAATGATTGGGATTACAAGCGAAGTCTGGATCACGATAATCATGCTGTAACGTCCAGATGCTGACATTTGATGAGATATTTACATTTTTCCCGATTTTAATACCTGCCCTTGCATCTAAAATCACATTATCCCCGATGATGCTTCCTTTTCCAATACATAGGCCGGTTGGATTCCGTATTTCAGTTCCGGAATATATAACAACCTTTTTCTCAATTTGTATCTGATGTACATTCTTATAGAAAAATTTGCGTATTCGGTGTGAGTGGATGTTTCCGCACCAATAAAGGAACAGGCGCTCAAACCACCAACAATACTTATCAGCAAGTTTTGTGTAAATAGATTTGTGCTTGGTACCTAATACGTTATGGTGCCTCGTTGCCCACGCCGTGATAGGCGATAGGCAAAACATGATTAAAACGCGATGAAAATAGATGAGAACAAATACACTGAAAAGTAAAATCATTTTTTCCATTTGTTTTTAATGAGATTGATAGTCCAGTTGTCTATTTCGTGGACAATTGGATTTTTGACAAGAAATTTTTCTACTGAATAAGTAGTAAATACCATGATGAGCGCGGAGAGTATTAATCTAATTAATACATGAATATCTGAAAATGTAATATGCATGAAATAGGAGCAAATTGAGATAATAAACAAAGGTATAAACCTTTGTTTTAGCAAATTAAAAGGTAAACTTATAGAGGTTTTATTATGTATAAAATAAATAGCGGATGACATAACCATGAGTTCTGATATCAACCAACAAACGGCTGCTCCTTTGCACAACATATGCGGTACAAGAAGAATGTTTAATATTATTCCTAAAACAGCTCCCCACGCAGTGCAGAGCATCACTTCTCTGTCTTTTTTTAAAGGTGTGAGAATTTGTATGATGAGAATTTGTTCTATACTGACGATTATGAGAATGGGCATGGTTATCATCATGGGCACAATTGCTCCTTCATACCCTTTACCGGCAATGACACGAATAATATCAGTGGCAAAAAAAATGGCAAAAATTGCTAAAGGGATGGATACTGTTAAAATGATATTAAGGCTCTTGTTTACTCGTTGCTGAAACTCCTTAAAATGATTTTCGCTAACAAGTTGACTTAATCGGGGTAACATTACCGTGGTGAAAGAAGTTATAATAGAAAGGAAGATAGTGTATAATTTAGTTGCAGTGGAGTAATATCCAACTTGTTCGTCTGTAGAAACAAATCCCAAAAAAGATGTGCTGAAAGAATTGTACAACCACGCTAAGATAGAATAAGCACCTAATACAAGTATGGGGGATGCAATCCTTTTCATCTCTTGAATATCAAAATCTAATCGGATGTGATGTCTTGCGTAAAGGAGGTTGATAATGGAATTTATTGTGATGGAAAAGACTATTAGGAAGTAATATAGGGTATAATCCTCTTTGTTTTTAACAAATAAAAATACCGATATTACAAAAAGTATTCTGATTATTAATGTGCGTTGGGTAATGAACTTGAAATCTTCTAATCCGCGATACAGCCAGTCTATGAGTAGAAATGTTGAAAGTAGCTTTAACCCACCTACGATGAGCAGATCACGGTAGTCCGTGAATTTGGGGACAACGTATAGCAATATTAACAGTAGTATGATAGCAATAAAGGTAGATAAGGCGTTAAAAGCAAGTAAGGCCGTAAAAGATTTGTTTAATCGTTCTTGAGATGTCTTTGTTTGGGCTATTTCCCTCACGCCAACTGTGCCTATACCTAGCATTGACATGATGATAAGTATCTGTATTATGTTGTCTATGAAATTATACTTCCCAATAGAATCTGCACCTAATATGCGGGAAACGTAGGGAAAGGTTAATAATGGGAAAATGTAGTTTGCCAATGTCAGGAAACTACTGTAAAAAAAGTTTTTTTTAATGCTCATGAAATATCTCTCTGATTTTGCTGCCTTCAAGAAGCAAAGGGGATTATTTGTTTTATTTTTTCCACTCTATTCCTGTTTTTAACATTTCCGTATTACGCCCGATAATACAGTTTTCTGTACTAACGCTTTTCGTTATCGTTGAATTTGCGGCAATCACATTGTTGTTGGCGATGGATACTCCTTTCAAAATGGTCGTCCTGCATCCAATCCATACATGTTTGCCAATATGTATGGGTTTCTCTTTATTTATTATTGTGTTATCTGAATTTAATATTTTATGAAAATCTGTATCCATCAATAATATATCCCAAGACAATAAACAATCATCATTTATCATAATATTTTTATTACATATTATCGTTGTATTTCCTCCGGTCACCCAGATATTATTTCCCAAAAACAGAGATGCATGTTCTTTTACGGAGATTTTTGTGCCTAATCCAATAGTTGCTTTTCCATTAAATACGATAGTTCCGTCAATTTCCAAGATTGCTCTTTGATACTTCGGATCGGCATTCCCCATTATTACGTTACCAATCTTTATCATTCCACGATATACCTGCGGAGCATTCAGTTGTATGTTACCCTTTAGTCTATTAAATCGTACATCACGATATACATATATAGGCAACTTTACTGCTTGGTTTAACGGTAAATACTTCAGATTAAAAAATATAGTCTTTATCAAATTTATTTTTAATGGATTCTTGATACGCATCTTCAATCCCTCCTAAAAATATCCCTTGTATAAACCTTTTCCTCCACATCATCCAGACAAGCATCATACCGGTTGGCAATAATGGCATGGCTTTGGCTTTTGAAAGCTTCCAAGTCATTCACCACCTTGCTGCCGAAGAACGTGCTGCCATCTTCTAACGTGG
>ERZ840057.798-NODE-798-length-30159-cov-18.468542_pt1 | contig 30159 bp, 30 predicted proteins | sample MGYA00519907_ERZ840057 | MGnify/ENA primary metagenome ERZ840057 (study PRJEB31850, sample SAMEA3708862) | human gut metagenome | biome: human gut; feature: human-associated habitat; material: faeces | place: China | collected 2014 ...
TTGTATCATCCAAGATGCTACGGGGTCTGTTGCAACCTCACCTATGATGTTAACAGAACCGTCAGTTTTCTTTTGAACATCTAGACCTTCTTGTCCAGATATTGTGTCTGTTTCACGGAATGTTAAGATGTTTCTTGTTGGGTATATTTTTCTTAAGTGTAACTCGAATGCTGTTTCTTGAACCCTTATGTTCATTGTTTCATATATATTTTCAATCATACCCATAAGCATTGTTGTTTTACCACAACCTTGCTCACCAGTTATTGATATAATTCTGGCTCCTTTTACTAAGTATTTTAATAATTCTATTGAATCTTCGCATCCTGGCTCACCTTTAAACCATTGTTCTAGTGTTGAACGTTTTACGTCAAACTTTCTTACGAAGAATGCCCATGTTTCTGAGAAGCTTGGTCTTACAACAACTACACGAGATCCGTCTTTCATTTCATTTATTTTGTAACCATTTGTGTCTGATAATTGTCCTGGGTTGTTGTATTTATAAATATTTTGACATACTCTTTTTAGTTCTGCTTCTGTTCCAAAGCTTAAAAATGCTAAACGTATTGATTTACCTTGGAAGAATATCCAGATACTATCACATGCTCTTGGAACTTTATGTTCTGATACTTGTGTTAAATAGTCTGCATCTGATGTTTGTGCTACTTGGCTTAAAAAGCTTTCTGGAAGTCCAGATACACCACCAGATATACCATCTATATTCATATCTCTTACTTCATCAATACTACTATATCCTTTATAGTGTTGATATATTCTTTGTACTACAACTGATAATTTATCTGTAAAATTTAATTGTAAATTTTCTTTTTCAAATATATCTTCGATTTCTTGTGATGTTATTACATATGCTGGTTTAGTTTCTCCTTCTACATATTTTAGTTCTGCTAAATTGTATTTTTTTATTATTTCAGTTAATGCTTCATACCCAAAATCTTTTTTATACATATATAATAAGATATCAAATTTATCTTGTGCTGTTAGTAATGATGGAACATCAAATGATATTGCCTTTGATATGTTTCCTTCATTTACTCCGTATTCTTTTGAAAGTAAATCAAATATTAATTCTTTTACATACTTTTTGTCGTTAACATCTCCATATGTACAACCCTTTAAGGCTTTTTTCAATTCATATTTTTTATTTTTTCTTCTTTTTAACTCTTCTTCTGAAAGACCAATATCATACAAGTTGACTTTTGTTATTTCGTCTAATCTTCTTTTAACAAATTCTTGCATTTTTTCTATTGTGTATGTCTTATCATCTACATTAATTGCTGATTCTGTTGGTGCTTCTTTTTTCTTTTTTATATAATAGAAAATTGCTGCACCAGCTGCAACTAAAACAACTAGAGTTAATAGTATGTTTGCTATTGTCATTTGATTTTCTCCCTTCGTTACATTTGGTTTTTGTAACCATTTTTATTTTGGTATTTTTCTTTTTACATTCTTGCTTGTAATTCTTGTAGTCTGTATATAATATTTTCTGCTGCTCTTTTTACTTCTGATGCAAATAGAGCATTTCTGTCGTCTGAATCTGATATTTTTTTAAATCTTAAAAATAAGTCTGGTACTCCTGCTTCACTTGCAGCTTCAAAATATAAAGTATTATAAGGTATTGTTAAAATTTGATTTCTTTCTTCTAAAAATCTTGATATATTTTTTACATTATATTTTGAAAATTTGTCATATCTTCCTACTAATATTAAAGTTTTTGGTGATTGCAATAATTCACTATTTTCTTTTTTCTCTTTTAGTTTTCTTAAACTATTAAAGTTTTGTGATGTATTAACTATTACTAAATCTGAACTATCTACTATTCTTTGTCTTATTTCTTCACTCAAGTTGCTATCTAAATCAACAAATACTTTATCATAATACATTCTTGCAACACTTATTAAATTTATATATTCTTCTGCTATTTCTTTTTCATCATCTTCTGTTTGAGGTCTTTTATTTTTGTCTGCTCCTAATATTATTTCTAGTCTATCTTTAAATACAACTTTAGTATAATTTGTTATTAGTTCTGGAGTTAGTTTATTGCTTCTTGCAATTTTTGCTATTCCTTCTATTCCACTTTCTGAATCAATTGCTGATGTTCTATTTCCTAATATTCCTAGTCTCATTTTTTTTGCTTGTTGTTCTTCAAAAAAGCAGCTGTTTATTTTATCTTCTTTATTAGTTGTAGATATTATTAATATTCTATTATTATTATTTATTGCCATGTGTGTTGCAATTGCAACTAATGACATTGTCTTTCCTGTTTCTTCTTCCAAATTATTAACAAATGTTATTACTGACATTCTTATGCTCCTTTTTCTATAGCTTTTATAGCTTTTCTTATATTAGAATCATTGTTTTGGTCTAAAACTTGTTGTATTATAAAGCTCATACTTTCTTTATACTGTAAGCTTATTTTTTTTAATTTTATTTTTTGTAGTCTTTGGTTTTCAGTAATTACCACTGAGTCTCCGTTTTCTATTGGGAAATATATTCTTTCATCTTCCCAAATTATTTTATAACCTAGTGATAAATAATTTAAATATTCATCATCTTCTTTTAGTACTTCTTTTGTAAAAATAGTTTTTGTTAGTTTAATTGGCACAGTTATATTGCTTAATATTTCAAGTCCTCTTTTTAATGAATATACATCAAATGATGTAACAAAATAATTTTTGTCAGCTTTTTCTAATTCGAATTGTTCAACTCTTTCTATTGTGTCACAATCTATTAGTAATATATCATATGGCAATTCACCTGTTGTACCTATATATCTTTGAATTTCTAATACATTATTAAATCCGACTGCTACATCTATATCTTCAAAAGAAGTTATATATGAAACAGTAGGATCTATTGCTGGTACAATATATCTTGCTTTTTGGTTTATTGTTGAATCTACAACTAAAACTCTATAATTCATTACTGTTAGTATTTTTGCTATATTTAATAATAAATCTGTTTTGTCATAAGCTCCTATAAATCCTATTTTTTTCATATATAACTCTCCTTTTTATATTTTTAATTTCCTCCTAAAGATTCTAAGTATTCTTTTCTTGTTTCTTTAGAATTTGTTACACTTTCTTCAATCTTTGTTTTTAAGTTTTCTTCTCCGTCTGCTCCACTGTTATTTATTGTTGAGTTTATGTTACCTCTTACTCTTCCTTGTTCTGAGTTGTATCTTTGAATTAATGCATTCTTTGCTGTTTGAACAATATTTGGGTCAGCATTTATTAGTTCCATTACTTCTCCTTTTGGAACATATGTAGGAGTTGCTGCATTTTGTATTCCAGCTTCTGTATATGTTACAACTTTTAATGTTGCTCCTATTGATCTATATGCATCTACTATTGCATTATTCATTGTTATTATTTCTTCTTCAGATAGTTTAAGCCAAATAGTATCGGCTGAATCTACTCCATTAATTTGAGGTATTTCTACTTGTTTTTTAGAAACTACAATATAATCTTGACCTGATGGAAGTGATAATCTTACATCTATGTATTCTCCTGTTTCTATTTGTGTTGGTAAAACAAGCATATTATATTCTACTTTTCTTAAATCATCTGTTGTTTTTTCATCAGATTTTGAGATCATGTCTATTGTTACAACAGAATTTTTATTCATATTTACTTTTGCTATTATTGGAGTTTCTGCAAGTTCAATATACTCTTTATTTCCACCTTTTTCTATATAATAGCTTCCTGTTTCGTCTTCTGTTTTTATTTCTGATTTAGTTCCATTTTTTGTTATATATAATGTAGCAACATTGTTTTTATATTCTGTTGTTACTTCATTTCCTTCTTTGTCTGATAATGCATAATTTGAAAGAATTGATGTATCTCCAATTGCATTACTTGGTACAAGATTTTTATTTACAACTTGTTGTTTTAACATATCTGTTGTTATAACTTGTCCTGATATTACATCTTGTGATAATACCCAAACTTTTACACTGTTTGCTTGTTCTTGTGCCTCTTTTTCTTTATAATTTTTTAATTGAATAATCAATAATGCTATTACTGCTCCTCCTAGTATTAATGCTACTAATACTCCTAATAAAAATGAATTTCTTGCTTTTCTTTGCATTGGATTTGTTGCCATTACAAATTCCTCCTTGTTTATTATTTTTATAACCTTTATTACATTTTACATCAATTTTATCCTTTAATCAACAAAATACCGTCTTGTAACAAAAAGTTCATATTATTGTAACATTTCTGTAATATTGATTGTTTTTAGTTGTTTTGTCCTCTTTTTCTGCATATTTGTACAATATTTTTCTATTGCATTTTTAACACCATCATTATCATTGTCATTTGTTACATAATCCGCTATTTCTTTAATTCTAGGTGTACTTTGTCCCATTGCAATTCCTATGCCGGCATTTTGTATCATTAATTTATCATTCATGTTATCTCCGTATTGCAATAACTTCTTCTTTTTTTATATTCAACTTATTTGTTAAATATTCAATAGCTGTCCATTTATCTACTTCTTTTAATGATATTTCTGTGTAGAAATATTCTATATTTACATCTTCAGTTCCTTGTTTTATAACTTTTCTAGACATATGGCTTACATCTAAAATATCTATATCAGAAATTGTTTTTAGTTTTCTTATTACTGAATTAAAAATTGATTTTGTTTCGTCACATATTGTTATTTTTAAATATTTTTCATTATTTGAATTTTTTATATATTCTATAATATCTTCAACTATTGTTATGTTTGTTTTATTTTTTTCTTCTTTTTTTAAATTTTCTTTATAATAATACAAAACATTATGTTTTAATTGTTTAGCTATAATTGTTTCTTCTGTATAAATATTATATGATATACTATTTTCTTCACATATTTTTGCTATTTCTAATACTTTTGATTTACTTAAGAATTTTTCATATATTATTTTGTCTTTTTTTATATCATAAATTAAAGCACCATTTCCAGCAATAAAGTAATTATTTGATTCTATTTCTTTTGCGATTTCTTTTATTGAGTCTATTGGTCTTCCTGATGCTATTATTACATCTGTTCCTTGTTCTATTGTTTGTTTTATTGTTTTTTTAGTTTCTTCTGTTACTGTTCCATATTTATTTAGCATTGTTCCATCTAAATCAACCGCTATTAATTTATACATTGGTTCCTCCTTTGTTTTTGTTGTTTTATTTTCTTCTATCGTTCCTTGAAGTTTATACCACATTTTTATGTTTTTTTCAATTTTTTTGTAAAAATTTCCTGTTTATTTTTTTCATTTTTGCAAATGATAGTATTAGAAAAAGCAAATGTTTTTTTCTAGAAAATGTAGATTTGCAGGAGGTGAATTATAATGGCAAACAATTCAAACAAAAAATTAGTTCCAGAAGCTATGACTGCTTTAGACAAATTCAAATACGAAGTTGCTAGCGAAGTTGGTGTTAATTTAAAAGACGGATACAATGGTGATATATCTGCTAGAGATGCTGGTAGAATAGGTGGTAACATGGTTAAAAAAATGATTCAACAAGTTGAAAATAATATGAAATAGTTTTATTTTTAATAGTTAATATCATTTTTTGATAGACTGACAGAATTTATTTCTTAATGATTGAGGTAGAAAGTTATATTTTGTTTTTTATATTTTTTAAAGTTTACTTATAAAATAGAAAAGGCAGGATATGATTTCCTGCCTTTTATTTTGATTTTATTGTTTATGTTCTAGATATATATCGTTTATATCTTCTTTTTGATAAGTTTGCTGTATTTTTTCTAATTCTCGTTGTTGTGCTTGTGCTTTATAGTTTGTATTTACATATACTGCAACTACAACTATTACAAAAAATAACATACTCATTAAAACAAATAAAGTTATTGAACCTTTTTGTTCTTTTATTTTTGATTTTAATTTCATAATTAATCACCTTTTAATTATGTTTCGTTATGTACTATTTTGTTTATGCTTCTGGCTCTACTAATCCATAATTTTTTCCATCTTTTAATTTATGTATAACATTTACTTTTCCTGTTTCTACATTTATAAAAGCTAAGAAATTGTGTGTTGGATGTGCTTTTAATTCTAACACTGCATCTTCTGGTGTTATTGGTTTTATTTCATAGTAAGAAGTTTTTATTATTTCGTTTGATATTTCTGCAATGTGGTCACTTTCAACCTCCATTGTTTTTAAGCTTGCATCTTTCATCATTTTTTCTTTTTTTGTTTTTGCTTTTCTTATTTGTCCTTCTAATATGTCTATATCTTTATCTATAGATGCATACATATCTTTGTCTTCTGTAACAGCTCTGTATTTTTCTCCATTTGCTATTATACAAATTTCTGCTGTTTGTTCATTTTTTTCTGTTTTTAAAGTAACATCTGCTTCGGCATCTTCAAAATATTTGTCGATTCTGTCTAATTTTTTTTCAACATAATCGTTTATTGCTTCTGTTATCTTTAGTTCTTTTCCTATAATTTTTATTTTCATAAAAATCGCTCCCTTCTTTTTTACTTTTGCCTACACTCATTATATCGGTTCTTTTTATTTTTTGCAAGCATTTTTAAAATAAATCTTCTAATTTGTACTCTTTTTCTAATTTCTCGTTAAAATAAATCTTGCTTATTAATTCAAATTCTCGTAAACTGTCGTCTTTTAGATTAAATGAATATAATTTTTTAGGAGGTGCTGAAACTGTATATAAAATAGCATTTTTTGTACTTTCACTCATGTTCAAAGAAGACTTGTCCTGTCTTCCACAGCTATCGCATTTAAACCCATTATCTCTTATAGAAAATTTAGTAAGTTCTTTTTCCTCTTTGCAACTAATGCATTTTGTTACTCTTGGCATAAATCCTAAAATACATAATAATCTTATTTTAAATACACTTAATACAAAATCTTTATCTTTTTCCGTTTCTGATATTGTGTATAGTGTATTTAAAAATAGTTGTAATATTTTGTAACAGTTCTCATTTTCTTCTGTTACGTCTTGAATTATTTTATTTATATGTATTGCATATTTTAGTTTGTCTAAATCTGTACGTAAATTATAAAAAATTTCTATTGTTTCACATGAATTTATATGGTATGTATTTGTTCCTTTATACATCATATATTCACCAAAGCAAAATAATTGTGTACCTGCTAAAAGAGCACTTTGTGGCCTTCGTGCTCCTTTTGCTACACAAGATATTTTTCCATAATTTGGTGTTAATATTGTAAGCATTTTGTCATAATCTCCTAAGTTATTTTCCGCAATTACTATTCCATTTAATTTTATATTTGCCATTTGATAATTCAAGCTAAAATATTTTTTGATATTTTTTAATATTTTAACTTGTTCCCCCTTTATAATTGTGCATTTTTATTTATATTTTCAATATTTTTTACATTCATATTTGTTATTTTTTGTATTTCTTGAATTCCTTTTTCTGCATTTTCTATTTGTTTATATTCTAGGAATGTATTTATATTACCAGTATTTTTAAACATATCCCATGCTATTTTTTTAATCATGTGATCATCTCCTTTTTAAAGTTTTACCTTTAATTTATCTTTCGCAATTTTTCTAAATTTATACAATATTATTTAAGTTTAAATTTGCTAACAATAGAATCATTATCAAGCCAATCATTTTTTACCTTTACCCATGTTTTTAAATTTATTTTTAAGCCAAAGTTTTGTTCCATGTCAATTCTTGCTGCTCTTCCTATTCTTTTTAACATTTCTCCGTTTTTTCCTATAATTATTCCTTTATGTGATTCTCTTAAGCAATAAATTGTAGCTTCTATATCGTATATATCTTCACCTTGTTTATTTTGTCTTAAATTCATTTTTTCAACTTCAACATAAATTCCATGTGGTACTTCATCTTGCAATAATTTTAATGCTTTTTCTCTTATTGTTTCTTCTGCTAATTGTCTTAATGTTTGGTCTGTATATTCTTCTATATCATAATATGCGGGACCTGGTTTTAGGTTCTTTTCAATTTCATCTAAAATAATATTTCTGTACTTTTCTTGATATGCTGAAATTGGTATAACTGCTGTAAAATTATATTCTTTGCTATATATATCTATTAAATTTAATAATTTTTCTCGTTTTACCAAATCTATTTTATTTATTATCAATATTGTTTTTCTTTTTGATTCTTTTATTTTATCTAATATTATTCTATCACCTTTTCCAATATCATCACTTGTTGCTTCAATTAAAAACAATACTATATCTGAATCTGGTATTGTTGCAAATGATGTTTCTACCATTGTTTCATTTAGTTTATGTTTTGGTTTATGTATTCCTGGAGTATCTGTAAATATTATTTGTGAATTTTCTCTATTTACAATTCCTTTTATTGCAGTTCTTGTTGTCTGCACTTTATTTGCAATTGCTGCCACTTTTTCTCCTACTAGTAAATTTATTAATGTCGATTTTCCTACGTTTGTTCTTCCAATTATTGTTACAAATCCTGATTTAAACTCTTTTTCCATTTTTTATTTCCTCTCTCTCCAATATGTCCAATAGGTGTCCAATAGGGACGGTTCTTTTTGGACATTTATATTATACACCATTTTCATGCTAAATTTGTAGAATTTTTAAATTTTTTTATTTTTTTATTTTTTTATTTTATCATAATAACAAATATACTTAGTTTTAAAATATCTATTCAAAAAAAATCTAATATAAAAAAATAAAATAAATTATTTTTTATATTAGATTTTTATACTAATTTTCCGTTTCTATTGAGTATTTGTCCAAAAAGAACCGTCCCTATTGGACATTATGCATAAGCATGTCTTTTTTTGAAATCCAATAAATTTGTAATTTCTTTTTCTGTATTTTTGGCTTTTTTTGTTTTCTTTGCTCTTTCTTGTTCAAGCTCTCTTTTTTGTTTTTCTGCCATTGATTGACAAATGGCTTTTTGATATGCAAAGTGTGTGTCTTGTGAAATTTTGCTCCAATTGTATTCGTTTCTAACTTTGTTTTTAGCTTTTTTTGTTATTTCTGCACAAAGTTTGTGGTCATATAATAATTCTAATATTGCATCCGCAATTGAATTTGGGTTACCACAATATGTTTTCATTCCATTTTCTTTGTGTTGTACTATTTCGTTTAATCCTCCAATGTCTGACACTACAATTGGATTTTCTGAAAGCATTGCTTCTAGTGCTACTATTCCAAATGGTTCATATGTACTTGGAAATACTGATATATCTGCTGCTTTATACATTCTTTGTACGTCTTTTCCTGCCATATATCCTGCAAAATATACTTTTTCTCCTATACCCATTGCATTTACTTGTGCTTTTAATTCGTCTATCATTCCGCCTTTTCCACAAATCACAAGTTTTGCATCATGATATCCTTCTAATATTTTTGGCATTGCTGAAATTAAATATTGTATACCTTTTTCATATACTAATCTTCCCATGAATAATATTATTTTTTCATTATCCATTGCAAATTTTCTTCTAAAGTTATAATCTCTTTCTATTCCGTTGAATAAATTCATATTTACACCATTTGGTATTACGTTTATTTTTTCGTATGGTAATCCAAATAGTCTTTGTAATTCGTTTTTCATGTAATTACTATTTACTATTACTTCTGATGATTCATATGTTAACATCCATTCTGTGTCGTTTATGTATCTTTGTGTTTCATCATGTATACCGCTGTTTCTACCTGCTTCTGTTGCATGTATTGTTGATACTATTGGTATATTATAAGAATTTTTTAATGTTTTTGCTGCATATGCGACAAGCCAATCGTGTGCATGTATTACATCAAATTTTCCTTCTTTTGCTATTATTTCATTTGCTTTTGCTACAAGATTGAAGTTTAATTGCATTATCCAATCTATGAAGTTGTTTGGATTTATCATATAGTTGTTGACTCTATATACTTTTACTCCTTTGTCATCTTCAAATTCTGGTGCATCTCCCTCTTTGTATGTAACTACTGTTACATCGTGTCCGTCTTTTAGTAATGTTCTTGATAAATCATATACTACTCTTGATATTCCGCCTACTACTCTTGGTGGATACTCCCATGTTAACATTAAAATTTTCATTAATGATTCTCCCTTTCTCTCGCTTCGCTCGTTCATCGTCATCCAAAATTTTTCAAATTTTGTCTGCCAAATCTTGGGTTGCCTCGCACTAATTTTCTTTTGTTTTCGACATTTTTATTTATCGAATATATTTTATACAAAATATTTGTAAAAGTAAATGCTTTTTTGTTATTTTTTCAAAAAAATTTCTATATTTATTTTTTACTTATTAAAAAAAAATTTGGCTACTTTTAGTAACCAAATTTTTAAATTATGCTTCTACTGGGTAAACACTTACTTGTTTTTTGTCTCTACCTTTTCTTTCAAATTTTACAGTACCGTCTACTACTGCATATAGTGTATCGTCACTACCTTTTTTAACGTTAACTCCTGGATATACTCTTGTTCCTCTTTGTCTAACTAATATATTTCCAGCTAAAACAAATTGTCCATCTGCTCTTTTTACTCCAAGACGTTTTGATTCACTCTCACGTCCGTTGTGTGAACTACCTTGACCTTTTTTATGAGCCATCTATCTCACTCCCTTCATTTCGTTCATGATAATTTTTATATATTCTCTTAATTAAAACCTTTTTTAATTAATTTATGTAGAAACTATGCTTCTACTTTTTCTTCAGCTTTTGCTGCTGTTTTTCTTGCTGTTGATTTGATTGCTGTTATTTCAACTTTTGTGTATGGTTGTCTATGTCCTTGTTTTCTTCTGTAGTTCTTTTTAGCTTTCATTTTGAAAACAATGATTTTTTTACCTTTTCCATGTGAAACGACTTTTCCTTCAACTTTCATACTTTTTACATAAGGATTTCCTACTTCTACTTTGCCTTCGTTTGAAACTAGTATTACTTTGTCAAAAGTAACTTTTTTACCTTCTTCAACATCTAATTTTTCGAAGAAAACTACATCTCCTTCTGCTACTTTGTATTGTTTTCCACAACTTTCAATTACTGCGTACATTTAAAATGCACCTCCCTTATTTGTATACTCGCTAATCCTTTTGCTAAAGGTAACTAAATTTGATTAGTTTTTATGTACCTTGACTAAGCGGATTACAGTTATTTATTTTAACATTATTTTCCTTGCTTGTCAACTGGTTTTGATAATTTTCAGAAAAAAAGAGTAAATTCCGGAAATTTCATTTGAAATTATAAAAATAATGATTCTTTAAACTTTCAAAATAGAAATATGAAGAAGATATAAATCTTCTTCATATCTCTATCTTTCAAAATCTTCTTCAATTGCTTTATCTTTTTTTCTTGTATTATTATCATATTCAAGTACTTCACAATTTTTTAATTTATAATTATTGTAATTTCCATCTTTAGGTTCACCTTCAAAATAACATCTTACATATATGCTTACTCCAGCATGAGTTACAACCAATACATTTTTCCCTGCATACTTTTTTTCTAATTCATCAAAAAAATCTGTTATTCTACCTCTAAAATCAGGTAATGATTCTATTCCTAATTTTTGTTCATTCTCATCTGTAAAATCAACCATATTTTCACATTCCGTTTTTAATTTGCCCTCTAATTGGCCATTACATCTTTCGATTATTCTATTATCTATTTCAATTGGTTCATTTGTAATGATTTGTGCTGTTTCAAGAGCTCTTTTTAATGGGCTTGAAAACACTTTATCAAATTCAATTCCTTCTAATTTTTCTTTTGTCTTTTTTGCTTGATTTTTTCCTTTCTCATTTAAAGGAATGTCGATCCTGCCTTGAAACCTTCCCTCTAAATTCCAATCTGTTTGTCCATGTCTTACAACATAAATCATTTTATTTTTCCTCCTTTTCTTTTAATACAAACACATATAATGCTATTGGTTTAAATATTCTTTTTGGTTTCTTGCATATATCAATAAATCTTTTAAAAAATGTTTTATAATGATAGCCTGTTTCTTTAATAATTTCAGCATTGCTTTTATTAATTATTTTTCTCCATTTGTTTCTTTTCATGAATCTTTCATTACCTAACATTTTCTTTTCAAAGTAAGGTGTTGGAACACTAAAAACACAAACATCTGATACTCTCAATTGTTCATTTATAATTGAAATAATCTCATCATCACTATAATGTTCCATAACCCCACTACTATGTGTTACTGAAAAAAATTTATTTTCAAATGGTATATTCCTAATATCACCTTGAAAAATATTTACTTCATTTTCAGGACTAACGTGTTTAGATAATTCTTTTGCCTGTTCAACCATTGCTTGTTCTAAGTCCATTGCATATGCTTTTACTCCTTTTGAAGCAAGATATGCAGAAAATTTGCCTGTTCCAGCACCACATTCCAAAACTGGCTTTTTTCCATCGTAATATTTTAATACCTGATTTAAAAATTTCTTTTTTAATTTCATTTTAGTTTTAAAATATTCATCCCAATTTTTAAATTCTTTATTTATATAATTCTCATATAATTTATTCCATTGATTATCTTTATTTTCCATACATATACCTCATTAATCCTTATATTTTTCTTTTACTTCAATTTTACTTGTGCCTGATTTATAAATTAATGACATTATTTCTACAGACATTTTGTGATCTAAAATATTCGACTTTGTTTCCGTAGGCTTTCTCTTACCAATTACAACTTCTAAAAATTGTTTTAATGCTTCATGTCTCGCAAGTTCATTCATAACTTTTGTTTTATCTAAAGAATATCTTTCTGCTATATCTTTACCTTTTATAATTTGTAGTGTCTGACCTCTAACTATCTCACTATTTTTAAAAACATATATATCATAATGATTATTTCCACCTATTTCGAAATCACTTTCATTATTTATATCATGCTTATCTTTAGATTGATAAGAATGTATTTGAATATTCTGTAAACAACCTTGCTCTATATTGTGATATTCATGTCTAACTCTGCCATTTCCTTTATAAAGGTCTTTCATATTAGAATTCAACCATGAACGACGTGAAAAACCATTATGTATCAAATTTAATGTAATATTTGTAACTGGAATTCCATTATACGATAAAGAAATAATAGAATTAGCATCAACTTCTGCTTCATTTTTCTCCTTATATATTTTTAATAGTTCTTCATCTGTTCTGCAGTCAAGTTGTTTATATTCATACCCAAATATTTTTTCTAAATCTCTTTGATTTTGTTGTAATAGTACTCCTGATGGACGAATAAATTTTGAAAATACAGATATTTCATCAAAATTTTTATTAGCTTCTTTAAATGAATCTTTTACTATTTTTGATGCCATATCTATAAAATGATATCCACTATGGGATACTTTTCCCCACCCTAGTAATGGATGATATTTGAATTTTAAAACTTCATCTGGCAATCTCCATTGTCCATCACTATGTGTACTTTGCATTGAAGTGATTGGCATTCCGTACTTACTAGATATTTCATTTACCAAATCTTGAACAATTTGAAATTGTGGTAAAAATCTTCTTTGAGCATTTACTATAAAAGCTTTGTCTCCAGAATAGCTTTCTACTAACAATTCATAATCTTTTTTTAATTGTTCAGCTTGTTCAACATTATTAGAAATATTATCATAAGTTGATATAGGTTTATCCATCAAAATATGCAAATTATGTTTTAATGCCCATAATGCATATTGCATATGGTTAAGTGGATCTGTTGCAATTATAACAGAGTTAATATTTTCTTTAGCTATAATACTATTAAGTCTATTTTCCACTTTTTCTGGCAAACTTTGTTTAAAATTTTTTTCAAATTTGTCAACAAAAAAATAATTAATATTTTCAAAATATTTTGAAGCAAATGTTAAAATATCCTCTTGTTTTTCTTTTAATTCTACTATTGCTTTAAGTTTTATTCCAAATTCGCTTTCAATCTCTTTTAATTTCGGAACATACACTCTTTTTGCATGAGGTCCACACCCAATTAACATGATATTTGGTGTTTCCATAAAACTCCTCCATTTTTTACTAAAAATAACAATTCTATCTAATTATACTACTTATTTGCAAATTTTTCAACAGCTTTTGTTGTTTTGTTGACATAATTTTATTTTACTGATATAATATATACAATTCGGTAACAAATAATATTTTAAACCTGTCACTAAAATTTTATGGAGGTGCCATTATGACTAGTAATGAAAAAAAGCATTATTCTATCGAAGATCCAAATCATGTCGGAGAAGTGATTATATCTTGGATTATCACTCATTCTTGTCAAGAAAGATGTGGCTATTGTATTAGTCCTAAAAAGCGGAATGAAATAACGACAAGAGAAGGCCATTTTATGGTACAAAATCAGTTAATCGAAACTGGTTTAACCAAGATGCGTTATATCGGTGGTGAACCCTTGTTAATTCCTCATCTTCCTGATCTGATTATTGATGCATACAATCGGGGACTTAATACAAGATTGAGTACAAATGGTATTCTTCTAACAGAAGAAATATTTGGAAAAATTAAAAATCACTTAAACTCTATTGCATTTCCTTTCGAATCAGCTGAAGATGAATTAAACGAGAAGATTCGCTGTACCAAATGTCATCGTGATACTATCATTTCACGTATCAAAATGGTTAAAAAAGCTGACGATATTGGTGTTCTCATAAACACTTGTGTTCATAAAGAGAACATTGATTATCTTGAAGACCTTGGTTCGCTTTTAAATAACTTAGGAGTTGACCATTGGAAATTAAGACGTTTCAATTCAGCAAGCGGTAGAGGTGCTGTTCCTAACAAAAACCGATTTGATATCACAGACGAGGAATTCTTCGCTAAAGTTGCTCAGTTACAAAAAATGTTTCCGAATCTTAAAATTGATGGAAGAATGCCTTCTAAATTAGCTACCCGTCTTATGGTTTCCCCTCAAGGAGATTTATATCGGATGATTGGTGCTGAAACAGAAGATGTTCACTATGGAAATATGTTGACTGACAATCTCAATATCAAAGAGATTTACGAAAAAGATCACTGTAACTAATTTTAATCATTGCTACCGAAAAAGAAAGAATCACTGTATTGTGGTTCTTTCTTTATTTTTTAAATAATATTCTAATATAAGTTCATCTCTTTTTATAACCATTCTTGAATTGTAAAGATTACTATATTTAGATGGAATTAATTTATCATAACATCAATTTTTTCAAAGAATGAAAAGTAGCAATGAAATTTCATTTGTTTCATACTATTTTTTTGCTCTTACAAATAAAAAATATGGTCTATCATATTGATTAATATATTTCGGAATAATTTTTATAGCTTTCTCATCGGGTATTGGCTCTAAAATTTTATCAATTTTAAATCCTGAATTAACTAATCCATTTATTAAGCTGCTAAAATTTCTATGATATCTTTTTACCATGACACCGTTCCATTCTTTTTCTCTTATCCCTTCTCTATTATAGTCTGAGACAAGTAAAAACCACTTTCCGTTAATTTTTGTATAATTTTTTTTCATCCATGTTTCAAATTTACTTGCTATTCTTAATGGATGATCTATTGAAAAAATTAATATTCCATCATCATTTAGTAAATTATATATATCATTTATTAACTTTTCATAATCTTTAACATAATGAAATGCTAATGATGAAATAACAATATCAAATTTTTCTTCAATTTCATTAATATTTTCCATCGCCATTACTTTATATTTTATATTTTCATCATTATTGTTTTCTTTTGCTATTTTTATCATATGTTTAGAAATATCAATTCCCAAAATTTCTTTTGCTCCTAGTCCTATGCAATACTTATCATTTTCTCCATATCCACAACCCAAGTCAAGAATTCTTTTCCCTTTAACATCAGGTATTAGTTTTCTAAAATTAGGTATTTCAACTAAATCATTTGCATTCATTCCCTTGTTTTCATATCTCATTTTGTCATATGCATCTGAAAAACTTTTAATATCATATATATTTTGTTTCATAAAATTTCTACTCCTATTTTATTATATTACTATATCACTTTATCTTATGAATTAAAATAGAACTAATCCATTTTTCAGGGTAATTTTTTTGTTTCCTTTTGTAATATTATGCAAATGCTTAGTATTGCTATTCCAATACAAACAATTATTATATTTAAATGCATTGCTTTTCCTGTTTTTGGTAATATTCCTTTTTTCACTGTACTATCTTCTTTGCTTTTTGATTCTTCATTTGTTTTTTGTTCTTCGTTTGGTTTTTGTTCTTCATTTGGTTTTTGTTCTTCGTTTGGTTTTTGTTCTTCATTTGGTTTTTGTTCTTCATTTGGTTTTTGTTCTTCATTTGGCTTTTGTTCTTCATTTGGTTTTTGATCTTCGCTTGGTTTTTGTTCTTCGCTTGGTTTTTGTTCTTTTACATTTATTGTTATTTTTTTAGTAGCTTTATTATTATCTGAATCATATACTATCGCTTCTGCTTCATAATTTCCTGCTAAAGTTATTTTATTTTCTTCATCAACTTCAACATTATTAGTAACATTTTCATTTGTTAATAATATATATCCATCTTCTAAATCATTACATTTAAACTTGTCCACATTAATATTTAATTTATCTCCAGCTGTAAATTCTAATGTATCAGGGCCTTCTATTACTGGGGCAGAACCGTTTATTAGTTTACTGTTTGCTGTTAAATATGTATTTTTATCATCTTCATTTAAATTTAAAATGTTAGAAAGCAACTTGTTTTTTTGTATAAAATATTTATATTTATTATCTTGTTTTTCTTGTGTGATTTCTCCTTGCAACTTTTTGATATATTTATCAATTTTAGTTTTGTATTTTTGATATTGTTCTTCATCAGAGGTTCCTTCTTTTTGCAATCCATATTTTGTTATAGTATATGTTGTTTGGCTATTGTTTGTATTTTTAAAGTCTTCGTTTTCGTTTAAACATTTACTTTTAAATACTAATCTCCCTGCCGCTTCTCTATGTTTTATTTTTATTGAATAACCTATATCAATATCTATTGTATCATTTGATGGACTTGCTACGTCTCCAATATAGCTTTTTTCATAAACCAGATTGCCTTTATCATCAAAAACTTGAATGTTTGCATATTCATCATTAAAATAAACATGTGGTTTTGTGTTTGAACTATTAATTGTCATTTTTTTGTTTTCTAAATCTATGTCTGTGTTTGCAAATTGGCTATCCCCCAAGCCTCTAAATAAAATTTGAGTATCAGATGCCATTGTATTTACATTTATTTTTTTGTATTCTATATTTTTTACGTTGTCGTTATTTTCTTTTACAACAACATATTCATAGTTATGTTCATATGCTGTGCTTTTAGTATTTGGTAATTCTATTTCATAAATACCTACAGGTAAATTTTCTATTTTTAAATTTGTACTGTCAACTAAAATTTCTTTTACAATTTTTGAACCATCTTTTATATAGATTTTTTTATTTTTTATTTGTTTAAAATCTTCTATTGATATGTTTATTGTTAAATTACCATTCATATTGTATTTTTCAATATCTTCATTGCTTACTAATGCATATTTTCCATCTAGATTTAGTTCTGTTCTTATTTGTTCTGTTTTTTCATCTGTTGCTACTAAATCTCTTAAATAGTAGATGCATGGTAAGTCTTTTTCATATATTTCTGTTTGTATATCTTCTGAAGGAGTAACTTTAAATGAATTCAAATATGGTATTACATTGTATCCTGAAACTTCACTAAAAGATTTTGCAAACATATCTGATGCATTATATTGTTTTCCTTGGCTTATGTATTCTCTATATTTAGAGTGAACATATGCCATTGATTTTTCTGGTCCTATTTTGTCTAATAAATCAACAAACATATATAACTTTTGTTGATAACTTAATTCATTAAAGTTTGCTGCTTTTTCTCTTGCATTTTTTATACTTTCTTCTATTTTTAATTTATTTCCTAGCCATCCACCATCATTTTTATTTAAGAATGTAATTTGAAAATAGTGTGCTAAAATGTTGTTCATTACATCAACTAAAGCTAAATCTTGATTTGCTAGGCTGCCTTCATATCCATGGCCAAATTCGTGTAAGTTTAGCCACCCTTTACCAAGATATCCTGATATGCTATCTCCGTTTTGTGCTGTGTGATTCCCACTATAATATGCAGCACCAGCACCATGTTTATTAGCTTTTACAAAGAATTTTGTTCTTATATTTTTGTTTAATATGTTGTCTGTATCATAAGAAAGGCCTAAAAATCTATCAAATTGTTCTACAAAATTGTGATAGTATTCTAGCATTTCGTCTATTGATTTAAAACTATAATTGTTTCCATTTGGTTTTACTATTGACTCTCTATCTTTTAATGGTACTAAAAATGTTGCAACATCATTTTCTATTACTGCATATGAATGATTATTATTGTTCCATTTTTCAAAGAATTCTTGTTCATTTCCTTTGTAATAATAGTATGTTAGTTCTTCTGTGTTTTGCTCATTTCTTATTTCAACTGTTGGTTCTGTTTCTAGTCCATATACAGTTCTAATAAATGGAACACTGTCATTGTCAACACTTATTGTTACCCAGTCTCCATTTTTTGGAATTTTATAACTTTTTTCTGTTTGACTATCATTGTTTAAACAGTCTAGATTCAAGTCTTGATTTATTGTTAGATTTGTTTGTCTTATTTCAAAACTTGATCCTGCTTTCATGTATATACCTAGATTTTGTCTATCATGCCAGTTTCCACGGTTTGTTCCCGCTATTCCTATGCTTGATACACTTGGTAATGTGTATAATTTTTTGGTTATCGTGTTTTCTGTGCTAGCAGTTTTTACAGTATTTTCTTCATTTTCTATGTTTGCTGCTACTATTGGTAATTGGTATGTTATAATCATTATGCTTGTTATTAAAATCGTTATTGTTCTTTTAATAATATCCATATCTTTTCTCCTTTTAAACTATCTTTTTCCATTATAGCATAAGTTACCATAAATTGCAATTTTATGTTTATTAAATAAAGAACTTTAACATATTTGTTAAAAGTTCTTTATTTCAATTCTTCCATAGCTTGCCTATATTGTTCTTCATTTGGTGCTTTTCCATGCCATTCAGCTTTATTTTCCATAAAAGAAACCCCTTTTCCTTTTATAGTTTTAGCTATTATACAAACTGGTTTTCCTTTAATATTTCTAGCAACATCAAAAGCATCAATAATTTCTTGCATATTATGTCCGTCTATATTTATAACTTGGAATCCAAAACTTTTGAATTTTTCATCTATTGGATATGAACTCATAACTTCTTCTATTGTTCCATCTATTTGTAAATTATTATTATCAACAATCACACATAAATTATCTAACTTATACTTGTTAGATGCCATTGCAGCTTCCCACACTTGTCCTTCTTCTATTTCTCCATCTCCCATGATGCAATATACTCTATAATCCTTGTTGTCTAACTTTCCAGCAATTGCCATTCCATTTGCTGCTGATAATCCTTGTCCTAATGAACCTGTTGTCATATCAACTCCTGGTATTTTGTTCATATCTGGATGTCCTTGTAATCTACTATCTATCTTTCTTAGTGTTTGTAGTTCTTTTATATCAAAAAATCCTCTATTTGCTAGTGTTGAATATAATGCTGGTGCACAGTGTCCTTTTGATAATACTAGTCTGTCTCTGTCTTCTTTTTTTGGATTTTCTGGTTCTATATTCATTTCATAAAAATATAGTACTGCCATTATATCTGCAATTGAAAGTGAGCCTCCTGGGTGTCCTGATTGTCCATTATATACTGATTCTATTATTCCTTTTCTAATATTTTTTGCAATTTCATTTAATTTAGAAACGTCTTTTATCTTTTCCATATTGTTCTCCTTTGTTTTTCTATTATTTTATATCTTTTGCTTTTTATTATATAATTAATATAAATTTTATTCAACCTTTTTATATAATTATTTTTACGAGTTTATAGTATTATAACAATAAAAAAACGGATTCGGAGTTATGGCTCCGTAATCCCTTTTTTTATTCTCCAAAGATGTCTTTGAATTCTTGTTCATTTATTTTTTCTTTTGCAAGCAAAGTTTGAGCTATAATATCTAACTTGTCTCTATGTTCTATTAGCAATTTTTGAGCATTATTATATGCTTCGTCTATTAATGCTTTAACTTCTGCTCCTATTTTATCTCCAATATTTTCTCCAAATACAAACATGTCATTTTGTTCTTTTCCTTGGAAATCAATTGGTCCTAAATTGTCGCTCATACCATATTTTGTAACCATTTCTCTTGCAATTTTTGTTGCAACTTCTATATCATTACTTGCACCTGTTGAAATGTCATCTAAAACTAGCTTTTCAGCAGCTCTACCACCTAATAATGCTACTAGTTTTTCTTTCATTTCTGTTTTTGATATATAGTATTTGTCTTCGTCAGATTTGTACATTGTATATCCACCAGCTACCCCTCTTGGTATGATTGATACTTCTTTTACGTCTGTTTGTGTTGGTAAATATCTGCTTACTACTGCATGTCCTGCTTCATGGTATGCTGTTAGTTTTTTGTCTTTTTCTGAATATACTCTTGTTTTCTTTTCTAGTCCTACTGTTACTTTTTTAACCGCTTCTTCTATGTCTGAATTTTCAATTTCGTCATGTTTATTTATTGTTGCTATAATTGCTGCTTCGTTTAAAATATTTGCAAGTTCTGCACCTGTAAATCCAGCAGTATCTTCTGCAATACTTTCCAAATTAACATCATCTGATATTCTTTTGTCTTCTCCATGGATTTTTAAAATATCTAATCTTCCTTTTAAGTCTGGTACTGGAATTGTTATTTGTCTATCAAATCTTCCTGGTCTTAATAATGCTTTATCTAGCATTTCTGGTCTGTTTGTTGCAGCTAATACTATTATTGTTTCTTCTGAACTAAATCCATCCATTTCTACTAATAATTGATTTAGTGTTTGATTGTTTTCTGTTTCTGCTCCACTATTTGATGTTCTTCTTGCACCAATTGCATCAATTTCATCTATAAAAACTATACAAGGTGCTAATTTTCTTGCTTTTTCAAATAATTTTCTTACTCTTGAAGCTCCAAGTCCTGCAAACATTTCTATAAACTCTGAACCACTCATTGATATAAATGGTACATCTGCTTCTCCTGCAATTGCTTTAGCAATTAATGTTTTACCTGTTCCTGGTTTTCCATATAGTAGAACTCCTTTTGGAATTTTAGCTCCCATTTTATTAAATTTTTCTGGTTTTTTTAGAAAATCTACAATTTCTATTAATTCTTCTTTTTCTTCATCTAGACCTGCTACATCTTTAAATTTAATTTTTGTTTTTCTTTCTGTGTCATCATATACTTGTCCTTTTTCGCCTAAACCTTGCATTTTAAATATCATTACAAATAATGCAACCATTACTATTGTTGGTAATAAGCTTAAGATTGCAGTTGAAATTTGTGTTATTGCACTTTTAGGTTTTTGTATTAATTCTATTTCATTTCCTTCTGCTACTTTTTGTTGTACCAATTCAATAAACGCTTCTGTATTTGGTACTACTGATTTTTTTTCTTCTTTTACATTTTTCACTTTTACTTTTACTGATGTACTTCCTACTGTCATTTCTATTTTTTCTATATTTCCATATGACATTTCTTTTATCAAATCAGTATATGCTAATGTTTTATCGTCTTTTTCTTTATTATTAGTCATAAGGAATATAGCTACACCTGCTAAAATGATTATTACTACTAATGAGCTTATTAATGATATTAATAATTTTTTATTATCCTTCTTTTTATTTTTATCCATTTATATTTTTTGTTCCTTTCATTGTAGTTTTATTAAGCATTTGAACCTTCTGGTTCTTCTCCATCTTCAGTATTCTCTTCTTCTTTTTTCTTTTTTGTTTCTTTGTTTTCTGTATCTTTGTTTTTTTCTTCTTGTTTTCTTTCATTATTTTTTATTTCTTCTTTTACTTCTTTTTCAACTTCTACAATTTTTTGTACTTGTCCTTGTTTTTTGTCAAATTCCATTTTTAATATAAATATTGCTGCTATCATATAAATTGATGCTATTAGTACATACATAACTTCAAAATATCCAATTTTGTATGGATAAAACGCATTTAATCCTATATATAACATATTTAAAATTGTTGATAATGTTATTGAATATATTCCCATATTGAAAATAGCTACATATCTGATTTTTAATCTTAGTATCATTGTTGCTAGATATCCAATTGTGCTTATTAAAATAACGTAAAATAATGTATTTATTAAATACATAGCAAATGCATACATAAATAATACTAAAAATAAATTTAAATATAGTTTTGACATCCCGCTTCCGCTTAAATAATTTATTAAATCTGCTTTATTAAATTCTGTTATTCCTAATTCTCCAAATAAATCTTTGTAATTATAATTTGTTGTTCCACTTACATTTGCTTCTTTTAATATTAATTTATTTTTTAATATAATTACCGCATTTTCTTCTTCATTTATATCATTAACATATTGATTTATTTTTTGTTCATCATCTGTATTAGTATCTATAATAATTTTTCCAAAATTTTCGTTTTCATCAGTTATTGTGTCTTGGCTATTTACCGCCAATGTTCCATCTGTGTATGTTAACTCTGGAGCTTTTTCATCTATATATTTTGCAATATCTTTTATTTTTAAGCTTGTTCTATATATTGTTGCCATACCAGATATTAAAGCTATTATTAACATTAGTATTGCTAGGTATTTTATTGCACTTTTTAATCCTTCAGCAGATAATTCTGAGTATTTATCAATTTTATCAATTGAATACCATACTTTTTTGAAAAAGCCTTTTTTCATTTCATCCTTTTTTTCGTTATTAGTTTTTTCTGTTTCTTTTTCATTGACATTTTGTGGTTCTTTTTTCAATTTATTCCCACTCCCTTCTAATATTACTATCAATATGTTTTAAGTTTGCATTAAAAATCACTTCATCTCCTATTTTTACATTCTTCCCTGTTATATCTACTGTTACATGATATGTTCCTACTCTTCCAAGTATTGGGCATTTTTTGCCATTTATTGTTACAAATAATTGTTGTTTTTTAAATGCGTCTTTTATATCTCTTACAATATATCTTATTTTATCAATTCCTCTAAACATGTCTCTTCCAGTGTGAATGTTTACTCCATCCATATATCCACAAGGTATTATTGCAACTTTTGTTTGTTTTTTTGTTTTGTATGAATTTGAATATCCAATATTGAAATTTTTAGGAAGTTCTTTTATTTCTGCTACATTTGATTTTAAGTATCCGATTTTTCTTAGTCCCATAGAGTTTGTAAATGATATTCTTCCTGTAAATGCTGAACCTATTCTTACTGCATTTAGGTGCATATTTGGAAATTTTATAAATGCGGATGTATTGCAAACATGTAGCATTCCTGTTTCTATATCATTCATTTTTAATGTTTCTATACAGTCTAAAAATCTGTTGAATTGTACTTTTGTGTAATTATCATCATAATATGAGTTTGAAAAATGTGTAAATGTTCCTTCTATCTTTATATTTTTTAATGGTTTTATTGTTTTTATCATTTCTTCTCTATCTGTGTAAATAAAACCATATCTTCCAAATCCTGTATCTATTTTTAAGTGTACATGTATTGTTTTATTTAATTCTTGTCCTACTTTTTCTACTTCTTCTGCTGATTCTTTTGAACCTATTGTTAAAACAATATTATTTTCTACTAATTTTTCTATATCTTCTTTTATAGCTGTTGAAGATAGCATTAAAACCTTTGCTTCTTTTTCTGTAATTCCTGCTTGTCTTATTTTTAAAGCTTCTTCTATTGTTGCTACTGCTAAATAATCTATTCCATTATCTATTAAAAACTTTGAGTACTCTACAATGCCTAGTCCATATCCATTTGCTTTTATAACTGCTATTATTTTTACTTTTTTTCCGTTATCATCTGGTAAATTTTTTTCTGCATATTCTTTTATTTTTTCTATGTTATATCTTAAATCTTCTTTATTTATTACTACAGCTTTCACATTTTCCTCCATGTACAAATGTCCAAAAAGAACCGTCCCTTTTGGACACTATAATTTTCTTTTGATTTGTCTTAAGGTTCTAAATGCTTTTTCTGAAAATTTATATAGTTTATATCTTACTGGTTTGAATGGTATATAAATTTCTCCTATAAATTCTGTAAATTTTGCTCCAAATCCTTTTTTGAATCTATATAATCCATATTGTGGATGGTTTTCGTCAACAACTCCTGATACTCCTCTAAAGTCGTATATATCATCATGTCTTGCTATTGCCATTTTTATCATTTCCCATTGTAATAAATAGTTTGGCATTAAATTTCTGTGTTGATTGCTACTTGCTCCATATAAGTACCATGTTTTGTTTCCATAGAATATTGGTATTACTCCTGATATTGGTTTTCCATCGTAATAAGCCATTAATAGTTTCATGTGTCCACCTGGTACCATGTTGTCATACATTTTTTCGAAGTATGATAATGGTCTTGTTATAAATCCATCTCTGTTTCCTGTTTCAATCATGATTTTGTGGAAGTCTTTTAAGTCTTCTCTTGTTCCTTCTTTTACTGTTACTCCTTTTCTTCCTGCTAGACGGATATTATATCTCCATTTTTGGTGGAATCCTGCCATTATTTCTTCTTCTGTTTTGTCTTTTATGTCTAGTCTGAATACAAATCTTGGTTGAATTTCGTCTTTGAAGTCTTTTGCGTCATCTTTTATTTTGTATCCTAAGTTTGTTACTATATCTCTAAATGCTTGGTCATCTTTTTCTATGTCTGGCTCTATTCTTAAACCTATCGCATTATATTTTTTTGCTAATTCTTTTGCTCCGTCTGTTAGTTGTTTCATTACTGATATGTCGTGTATGTCACATACTGGCCCTCTTGATGCATACATTATGTTCCCAAATATTGGCATTTTTCTTATCCATACACATAGTGATCCTATTATGTTTTTGTCTTGGTCTTCTGCTAGTATTACTTCTGGTTTCCAGTTTGGCTTTTTTATTTCTGCCCATTCTAGTGATTGTTGAAAGTTACATCTTTCGTTTTCTTCTAAAAATTTTTTGTATTCTTTTTTCGAGTCTTCATCTTCTACAAATCTCATTTTTTGTTTTTTCCTCCTATTATTATTTGCAATTATTCGTATTTTACACCAAGTTGAGTAATTTTACAAGGGATTTTACAGAAAATTTACAGTGTATAAAAATAAAAAATAGTTAATGGCTTGAAGCTATTGACTACTTTTTATTTTATTATATTATTTTTATATTAATTTGGTGCCGACGAAGTAGTTATCTACAACTTTTTGGCACTCCCCACGATTGATATAAAAATCAATCAATTTATTAAAATATATCATATTTTTTATAAATTGCAATAAAATTATAACAGAATTTATAAAAAGTTTATGGAGTAATTCCAAATTTTCTATAATTCCAATTCACTTCTATTATCTTCTCTTCTTTGATTTAATATAGTTTCGTCTGCTACTTTTTGTAAATCTATTGCAATTTTAGGATTTAGTACATCATAATATTGCACGTGGCATGATGGTTGCTTATATATTGTATCATATAAGCAACATGCTGATAAATATGCTCCTACAAGTGTAGGATGTTGTTTATCTTCGTATAATTCTATATTTGGAAATTGACTATGAAATTTAATGAAAGCATTTCCCGAATAACAAACAATTCCATTCGTAGTTTTAGCTATCTGGTCATAATGCTTATTAGTTATTTCATACTCTTCAAGATTAAAATCACAGTGAACTCCAACTGCATTATAAATAATTTTAGTTTTTGGATTATTTTCAAATATTTTAGCACAAATATTATTTGCTCCTTCTTGAAATTCAGTTATATCTTCTTGTAATGATTTTATTGTCCTTTCTTGAATAACTGCATAATCCCATTTCTCACTTTTAATTTTTTCTAAAGTTTCATCTTCTTCATATAATTCAGTTAAACTAGCACCAGGTTTTGTAGCTTTATCTATGTAAATTTCTTTGTCACTTGCTTCAACCATTCTCTTAAAAATTCCTGGAAAATTCTGTCTATATGTTTTACTATTTCCTATAAATAATATTTTCAAATTAATCTCCTCCTTAAATCATTTATATATTAGTATACTATCATATTTCTTTCATTTTTTCAACATATTAATTTTTTTAAATATTCTTCTAACTCTGATAATTTAATCTTTTGAGTCAAGTTAGAATGTAAACATCATTTGAATAATTAAAGACTAAAAAAGTAATGTTCTTAATAATTACTTGGTGTGGCTCAATGTAAAACAGATTAGTGTTTGCAATTTTTCTAATACTACCATTGATAAATTTTGGAGTAGTTTTAGAAAATTAACATATAAATTCAATCCTTTGCTTTAGACTTTCTTCAATTTGTAATTCTTGTTTAATTATTTTCAATTTTAACACCATCCTTTCGATTGGATGATTTTAATATTGTTTTAGACAACAAAAAAATCAACCAGATTTTAATTTGATTTTCATATCATCTGTTCATAAAAGTTCGAACAGAAACGTCATTGGTGGAGATGAGGAGAGTCGAACTCCTGTCCATAGTACTTTCCAAATAGACCTCTACAAGTTTATTTTATCTTTTTTATTCATTTTTAATTCGCGGATAAACACGCTAATTAAAAATATATCTTTATAAGTTACCCACTATTTCTAAAGAAAAAATAGCTTTGTTTCCTACTTTAATATAACACCCTTGCCAAATCAGTAGGCTACTTGGTTTGGATGACGCTGCAAACTAGGCAGCGTAAGCTAATTCTTCATTGTTAGCGTTTATTTTTAATTTCCCGTTTTTTTAAGTGGCCAACGAGAATCCACTACTTGCCATCTATTTTTCTGGTAATATGTCGAAACCTTTACATCCCCATATTACTTTATTATTATACTATATTCAGTTGCTTTTCGCAACATTTTTTTGCTATCTTCATATTATATTTTAGGTGATTTATATGTCTATTATTCCTACTAACGTTAATTATAATTATTCTTTAATGAAACAAAATTTAAGAACTTTAGAAAATGCATATCCTTTTCTAAATATTCAATCTGTTGGCAAAAGTGTTCTGGGGAAAAATATTTATGTTGTTAAACTCCGGAACTGGTTTAAAAGAAGTTTTTTATTCTGGTTCTATTCATGCAAATGAGTGGATTACAAGCCTTTTACTTATGAAATTTATTGAAAATTATTGTATATCTTATAATAATAATTCAAAACTTTATGGTTATTCTGTTCGTGAATTATTTAATAATGTTTCTATTTATATTATGCCAATGGTTAATCCTGATGGAGTTGATTTAGTTACCGGTAATATTTCAAAAACTTCTAGTGCTTTTCTTACTGCTAGAAATATTTCTAATAATTTTTCTGATATTCCTTTTCCAAGCCGGTTGGAAATCTAATATACTTCGGTACTGATTTAAATTTGCAATTTCCTGCTGGTTGGAAAAATGCTAAAGAAATTAAATATGCACAAGGATTTGATATGCCTGCTCCCCGTGACTTTGTAGGATTTGGTCCTTTGACAGAGCCAGAATCTTTAGCTATTTACAATTTTACACTTATGCATGATTTTAGACTTGTTATTGCTTATCATACTCAAGGTAAGGAAATTTATTGGAATTTTCAAAATATTAATCTACCCCAAGGGTATGAGATTGGAACTAAATTTGCTAATGTAAGTGGCTATATATTAACAGATATTCCTTATAATTCTAGTTTTGCAGGTTATAAAGATTGGTTTATTCAAGATTATAATAGACCTGGGTATACAATAGAGGCTGGTATTGGTGAAAATCCATTGCCTATTGAGCAGTTTGATTATATTTATAATGATAATTTAGGTATTTTAGTACTTGGTGCTGTTCTTTAAAAGTTACCATTAATTTTATGTGTTTTTTGTTTATTTTTATGGTTATTATAAAATTTTTTTATTTGTCGTCATGTTTCAACAAACTTTTTAATTTTAAAGTTTTAAAATATTAATACCATTTAAATAATGCACATATTAGAAAGGAGGAATTGCACTATGACAAAAGAAGTTCTTTTAAGTACAGAATTTGAATCTGCTTATGCTGCAATGACTGCATTAAATGCTTTTTTAGCAAGTCTTGATGTTTCAGTTAGAGCTAAATACCAGAATTTAAAAGCTATCGGCAATCGGATTTATGAGTAATTCTCCTGGATGGAGCTACATATAACTCCTACAGAAAAAACAAAAGGTAGATTTAATTATCTGCCTTTTGTTTTCTATATTATAAGAAATGGATTTTTACTTCCTATTTTATTCTACATTATGCTGTTTCTTTACTATTTTGAGAAACATGTCTATTTTTTTTATTTTTTATTGATTGTCCTTCTTCTGTTTTGTCTTTTATAATAAGTTCAGGTGCTTTTTTATCTAAAACTGTTTCCTTTGTTATTATGCATTTTGAAATATTGGGTGTTGAAGGAACCTCAAACATAATATCTCTCATTATTTCTTCAATAATTGAACGAAGTCCTCTTGCTCCTGTTTTTCTTTCTATTGCTTTGTCAACAATTGCTTCTAATGCTTCTTTATTAAATTCAAGTTCAACATCGTCCATTTCTAATAATTTTTGATATTGTTTTACTAAAGCATTTTTTGGCTCTGTCGCTATTTTTATTAAAGCTTCTTTGTCTAAGTCTTTAAGTGTTGCTATAATTGGCAATCTTCCTATAAATTCTGGAATTAAACCATATTTTAGTAAATCTTCTGGTAGCATTTCTTGGAATACTTCATATTTATTTATTTCTTTTGAACTTTCAATTTTTGTTCCAAAACCAATACTCTTTTTACCTGTTCTATCTTTTATAATGTTTTCTAGACCTTCAAAAGCTCCTCCACATATAAATAAAATGTTTTCTGTGTTTATTTGTAACATTTCTTGATTTGGATGTTTTCTTCCCCCTTGTGGTGGAACTGAGGCAATGGTACCTTCAACTATTTTTAATAGTGCTTGTTGTACACCTTCACCGCTAACATCTCTTGTAATTGATAAATTTTCAGATTTTCTTGTTATTTTATCAATTTCATCTATATATACTATACCTTTTTCTGCCTTTTGAATATCTCCATCTGCTGCCTGGATAAGTTTTAATAAGATATTTTCAACATCTTCTCCTACATATCCTGCTTCTGTAAGTGTTGTTGCATCAGCTATTGCAAATGGTACATTTAATATTTTTGCAAGTGTTCTTGCAAGTAATGTTTTTCCACATCCTGTTGGTCCTAATAGTAAAATATTGCTTTTTTGTATTTCTACGTCATCTTTTTTCTCACTTTCTTCGTGAGCTATTCTTTTATAATGATTGTAAACTGCTACTGATAATGTTTTTTTAGCCTCTTCTTGTCCTATTACATAATCATCTAAGATTTTCTTTATTTCTTTTGGACTAGGTATTTTATCTAATTCATTTAATGTGTATCCTACTTCTTCGTCTTCGTATTCTTCTGCTTGAATAATACTTGTGCAAAGGTCAACACATTCATCACATATATATACCCCTGGACCAGCAACTATTTTTCTTACATTTTCTTGTGATTTTCCACAAAATGAACATCTTACATTTTTTGGTATATCATTTTTAGCCATATTTTATTTTTCCTCCATTTTAATCTTCGTCTAAATTTAGTGCTACTAAATTTTACAATTTACATTCTTTTATCCATGATACCATCTATTAGTCCATATTCTAATGCCTCTTGAGCTGACATGTAGTGGTCTCTTTCTGTGTCTTTTTCAATTTGTTCTATTGGTTGCCCTGTTTTTTCACTTAATAATTTATTTAGTTTTTCTCTTGTTCTTATCATATGATCTGCATGGATTTTAATTTCAGTTGCTTGACCTGAAATTCCTCCACCTTGACCTCCTATTAATGGTTGATGTATTAATATTTCTGAATTTGGTGTTGCAAATCTTTTTCCTTTTTCTCCGTTTGCTAAAAGAACTGCTCCAAAGCTTGCAGCTAAACCTACACATATTGTTGTTACTGGGCATTTAATATAGTTCATTGTGTCTACAATTCCCATTCCGTCTGTTATTGATCCTCCTGGTGAGTTTATATATAAAAATATTTCTTTGT
>ERZ840057.802-NODE-802-length-30053-cov-3.174712_pt1 | contig 30053 bp, 29 predicted proteins | sample MGYA00519907_ERZ840057 | MGnify/ENA primary metagenome ERZ840057 (study PRJEB31850, sample SAMEA3708862) | human gut metagenome | biome: human gut; feature: human-associated habitat; material: faeces | place: China | collected 2014 ...
GAAATCATGCCGTATGCACGGAGTGTTGCCTGCATTGCAGCCTTATGCTCATCGCTCATATCCAGCAACGGCATTCTGCACGGACCAGAGGGCATTCCCAGCTGATTCATTGCGTCCTTTACCGGAATCGGATTGACTTCCATAAACAGGTCGTTAATCAGGCGAAGATACTTCAACTGCATTTCCGCTGCTGCTGCAAAATTATTTTCCAGACAATACTGTGTCATCTGATGTGTTTCCTTCGGCAAAACATTCGACAGTACCGAAATTACGCCCTTACCGCCCAGAGACATGATCGGAACGATCATATCATCATTGCCGCTGTAAATGTCGATCTTATCTCCGCACTTTGCTGCAACCTTTGCAGTATAACCGATATTACCACTCGCTTCCTTGATTGCAGCAATGTTCTTATGCTCTGCAAGTGCTGCGACAGTGTTCACATCAAAGCCAACACCAGTACGGCTGGGAACATTGTAGAGAATAATCGGCAGATTTACGCTGTCTGCAATGGCGTTATAATGGGCTACAAGACCACGCTGTGTCGTCTTGTTGTAATACGGGGTAACAATCAAAAGACCGTCTGCGCCCAGTTCCTGCGCCTCCTGAGACAGTTCAATCGCATACTTCGTATCGTTGCTACCAGTTCCGGCAATCACCGGGATCCGGTTGTGGGTATGCTCTACTGCAAATCGGATACACTCCCGATGTTCCTTGTCATCCAGCGTGGAGGACTCACCGGTTGTGCCGCAAATGATAATGGCATCTGTGCCGTTTTCAATCTGAAAATCAATGTTCTTGCCCAGTCCTGCATAATCTACAGAACCGTCTTCCAGCATCGGCGTAATAATGGCTACGCCTGCACCTGTAAAAATGGTGTTTTTCATAGCAATTACCTCCTAATGGTAATTCAAATCAATTGTGTATCAAATAAACTTAGTCCATATAGCCCTTTGCTGCGAGCAGTTCTGCCAAGAGAACACCGCCGCCGGCTGCACCACGCAGGGTATTGTGGGACAGGCAGACAAACTTATAGTCAAACATAGTGTCTTCACGCAGACGGCCAACAGAAACAGCCATACCGCCTTCAATGTTGCGATCCAGCTTTGCCTGCGGACGATCGTCTTCCTGGAAATAATGGATGAACTGCTTCGGTGCAGACGGCAGATCCAATTCCTGCGGAACGCCCTTGAACTCTTCCCAGATCTTCAGGATTTCATCCTTCGACGGTTTCTGCTCAAAGGAAACAAATACAGCGGCAGTGTGACCGTCCGAAACCGGTACACGCAGGCACTGTGTTGTAATCAGAGGGCTGTCAGCGCTGACGATCTGACCATTTTCAATCTTGCCCCAAACCTTCAGCGGTTCCTTCTCAGACTTTTCTTCTTCACCGCCGATATACGGTACGATGTTATCCAGGATTTCCGGCCAGCGTTCAAATGTCTTTCCGGCACCGGAAATTGCCTGATATGTGCAGGCAAGCACATTCTTGATGCCATACTTCCGTAGGGGAGACAGTGCCGGAACATAGCTCTGAATCGAGCAGTTCGACTTTACTGCAATGAAACCACGCTTAGTTCCCAGGCGCTTCCGCTGGCTTTCGATGATCTCAATGTGTTCCGGGTTAACTTCCGGCACAACCATCGGAACATCCGGTGTGAAACGATGTGCAGAGTTGTTGGAAACAACAGGGCATTCTGCCTTTGCATAACGCTCTTCCAGCGCACGGATCTCATCTTTCTTCATGTCAACGGCACAAAATACGAAGTCTACCATACCTGCGATCTTGTCAACATCTGCAGTTGCATCAAACAGAACCATCTGTTTCATAGACTCCGGCATCGGCTTCTGCATTGCCCAGCGGTTGCCGACTGCCTCTTCATAGGTTTTTCCGGCCGAACGGGGAGAAGCCGCCAGCGCAGCAACGTGAAACCACGGATGATTCTCCAGAAGTGTGGCAAATCGCTGTCCAACCATACCTGTTGCGCCGATAATTCCGACCTTGTACTGTTTCATTTTCGTCATTCCTCCAAAAAATTCTTAAAAATATGAAAAAACCGGTTGAAAACCGGCGGCTCATGCGATATAATAGAATAGAATGACGTACACCGAATGGTATATCGCCGATAGCACTCCATCATAACGATGACAGTCATACTCCTGTTCGGAAATATGCCCAGGAACTGTGTCACCGGTACAGTCCCTTCGGCACGAACGCCTTTCTGCCCCGATCGTTGCGGAATGGTAACCTGTCGGAACATACTCATCGCAAGTGCGCCTCTACCTATTCCTATCATATCATTTTCGTGGGAATTTGTCAATAACATTTTGCGAAAAAGAGGAGAACCCTATGAAAAAATCAGATTTTTACTATGATTTGCCCGAAGAATTGATCGCACAAACACCAATCGAGCCCAGAGATCACTCCAGACTGATGCAAATTGATAGAAACTCCGGAGAGATTCAGCATAAACATTTTTATGATCTGCTGGACATCTTACAACCGGGAGATCTGCTCGTCATGAATAACTCCCGTGTTTTGCCTGCTCGTCTGTATGGTGAAAAAGTGGACAACGGTACATTCATCGAATTTCTGCTGTTGGAGCAAAAAGGGGACAAGCTGTGGGAGATCATCTGCCGTCCCGGAAAAAAGGCAAAGGTCGGCGTGAAGTTCTCGTTTGGCGGCGGCAGATTGATTGGCGAAGTTGTTGAAGTAAAACCAGACGGCAACCGAATCGTACAGTTCACCTGTGAGGGAAATTTCTACACCGCTTTGGAAGAAGTAGGACAAATGCCGCTGCCGCCGTATATCCACGAGAAACTGAAAGACAAGGAACGCTATCAGACCGTTTATTCCAAGGAACTCGGCTCCGCGGCAGCACCTACAGCCGGACTGCACTTCACAAAAGAAATGCTGGCAAAGCTAAAAGAAAAGGGGGTAAAAGAGGCGTATGTCACACTGCACGTTGGACTCGGTACGTTTCGCCCGGTAAAGGAAGATGACGTATTGCAGCACCAGATGCACAGCGAACATTATCATCTGCCGCAGGAAACTGTAGATATGATACGTGAAACCAAGGCAAACGGCGGTCGGGTCATTGCTGTCGGTACCACCTCTTGTCGAACGCTAGAGGCAGTTGCAACCGCTCACAATGGGGAACTGGTGGCTGACGATGGATATACTGACATTTTCATCTATCCCGGCTATTCGTTCAAGGTGCTGGATGGTCTGATTACAAACTTCCACCTGCCGGAAAGCACTTTGATTATGCTGATATCTGCATTTCTGGGATACGAAAAGACCATGTACGCCTATGAAATTGCAGTCAAGGAACGTTATCGTTTCTTCAGCTTTGGTGATGCCATGTGTATCTTACCGGAAAAAAGCGAATGAAATCACATTCACCAGAAGAACTGCAGGAGATTTTCGCACGGATTGACGCAATTGACTGGTCACAATATCATACAGCATATGGGAACGCATCCGGGATTGAAACCAATCCGAAAAAATGGTGGGAAAGATTTCTTCCGATGTCCATGACAATGCACCGTCACAGATATTCTGACGAGGATTGCAGAGATCAGGCAGATATTGCAAAATGGCTGAAAATGCTTTTTGCAGGGCAGGAAATGGTTGCAAGGGAAGCAGCATTAAAATTAGATAATGCACTTTGCCATCAACATATTATGGTTGCAGATGCTGCACTTCCTGCTTATGACATTTTGCTGTATTGTCTAAAGACAACTGACAGTGCGTTACTGACAGAAGATTTGCTGGATATTTTGCGTGGTTTTGCTGCTGGCACTTCCAAAATTCAATCTGGTGCAGCATGGGCGGTTTCTCTGCGAAAAAAGTTGATACAAGATAAAAGTATATTTGCATCTTATTTTTCCATGGAAGAAGAGGAAGAAGCCTTTATAGCAGCGTTTGCTAAAGAGATCTGCACATTACTGCAAACTCCTCCGATTATGACACAAGGATAAAACAGAAAGGAATTTATACGAAAGATGTTTACACTATTAAAAACCGAAGGGCACGCCAGACGAGGCGTATTTGAAACCGTTCACGGTACGATTCAGACACCGTTTTTTATGAATGTAGGAACTGCTGCCGCTATCAAAGGCGGCATATCCTCCATTGACCTGGCAGATCAGCTGAAATGCCAGATCGAATTATGCAATACCTATCATCTGCACCTGCGGCCGGGTGATAAAATCGTACGGCAAATGGGTGGGCTACACCAGTTTATGAACTGGCACAAGCCGATTCTGACAGACAGCGGCGGTTTCCAGGTATTTTCTCTGGCAAAGCTGCGGCGCATCAAAGAAGAGGGCGTATATTTTCAGTCTCATATTGACGGCAAGGCCATCTTCATGGGACCGGAAGAAAGTATGCAGATCCAGTCCAATCTTGGCTCTACCATTGCCATGGCGTTTGATGAATGCGTGGAAAACCCGGCACCGCTGGATTATGTGAAAAATTCCTGTGCCAGAACCACTCGCTGGCTGGTTCGCTGTCAAAAAGAAATGCAGCGTCTGAACAGTCTGGAAGGAACGATCAATCCGCATCAGATGCTGTTCGGCATCAACCAGGGCGGAACATACGATGCAATTCGTGTTTCTCATATGCAGGAAATCGCACAACTGGGGCTGGACGGCTATGCAATCGGCGGACTGGCAGTAGGAGAGCCTACAGAGGTCATGTATCACATTATTGATGAAGTCGAGCCGCATATGCCAGTCGATAAGCCGCGCTACCTGATGGGCGTTGGAACGCCTTCTAACATCATCGAAAGTGTTGCTCGGGGAGTGGATATGTTCGACTGTGTTATGCCAAGCCGAAATGCACGTCACGGCACCATATTCACATGGGACGGCATTCTTCATATCACAAACGCTGCGTATGAAACTGATTCTCAACCGCTGGATCCGAAATGTGACTGCCCGGTATGCCGGAATCATTCCCGTGCATATGTGCGCCACTTGTTTAAGGCAAAAGAGCAGCTGGCTGGCCGTTTGGCAGTAATGCACAATCTGTATTTTTACAATACGCTGATGGAACGCATCCGTGACGCTCTGGATGCCGGAGAATTTGCACAGTTCCGGAAAGACTACAGCGAACGTCTGGCACAGAGAATCTGAGAATACAAAAAGCGGACACCGCCGCATCGCAGTATCCGCTTTCTATATTCCAGTATTTTTTCACGTTGTGTTTACTCGTAAATCGGCTCCAGAACAGCATATTTGCCGTCAGCACGTTTGTAAACAACATTTACTTCGCCGGTATTTGCATTGGTAAACATAAAGAAAGAATGTCCCAGCAGGTCCATCTGAAGAATAGCCTCATCCAGATCCATGGGGTGCATCACAAATTTCTTGTGACGGATTACTTCATGATCTGCCTCTGCAACAGGCTCTTCCATCATTCCCATGAAAGCAGCCTCTTTCAGTTTCTTTTCCACACGGGTCTTGTTCTTTCGGATCTGACGAATGATTTTATCAATGGAAGCATCCAGTGCATCTTCCTTATCTACAGCAGACTGCTCTGCACGATAAATCAAATTATTATAGGTAACAGTCAATTCAATAACAATTAAGTTCTTGTGTGTTGCCATTGTGATTTTTGCTTCTGCTTCGCTGCCGAAAAACTTGTCCAGCTTTGCGCTCAGACGCTTTTCAGCATACTCTGTAAAGTTCTGTGGGATCTGCATTTTCTTCGCTGTAATTGTAATTTTCATGATGAATTCCTCCTTCTACAGCCCGATACAGTCAGCTATGCTGATTGCTATGGAACTGTTTGTTTCTCATATTATAACATACTTCTAGTTTTAAGGCAAGTGCATTTTTGAATTTTGTTGAACATACACAAAATTTAATTTCGCTTTTAGGCATCTTGCTATGTTTCGATCATTGATATTGGCAATCATTTGTATCTTTCTACAAAAGCAAGCTATTTTACTTGCAACTTTTCAAAAAATCAATTATGATGTTTATGTAAAATCAAATGACAGGAGGTTTTATAATGCTTGATAAACTTCTGACTTCCCTGCAGGAGATACCGGCATATTCTATCTTTATCAGTGCAGTTGTTGTCATATTCATTGCTGTCAGCGTCCTGACAATGTTCGGAAAAGCACGGCAGGAAAAAGAAATTGAACAGCTGCGGTGGGACAAGGTCAGTGCGCACATGGCATTGTATGATAACGCCAGAAGAGTCGTCATTCCATTGGAGGCAGATGAGATCCTTGTCGGCCGCCACGGTGCAGCTGATATCCGCTTTACAGATATGAGCGTCTCACGGTATCACGCTGTGTTATACGTCTCAAACGGCGTGTGGAGTGTCATGGATCTTGGCTCAAAATCCGGAACTTATGTAAATGGAAGAAAAATCCGCTCACAAGTAAAATTAAAAGATATGGATGAGATCCGATTTGGAACAAAATCTGTCGTAATTCGACAAAGAAGAAGGGGAGTGCGCAATGTATAAAAATGGACTTCGTTACGGCAGCTGCACTGCCATTGTTTTGCTCACGCATACGATCATGCTGCTCGCTGTTTTGCTGCGTGGAAATTATGACACACCGCAGGATATTCTGCCGCTCACTGTAGCCGTGATTGGTCTGGACATTGTATACAGCATTGTACTGCATTTTATGTACCGACAAATGACCTACACACTGGATTTCGTGCTGCTCCTGCTTGTCAATATCAGCGTAATATTTCAATCCTGTTTCGGCGGCGTTGGATTTGCGGCAAAGCACTACATTACCTGTGTGATTGCTTTGGTAATGTGCCAGATCGGGTTTCTGCTTACCAGAAATCATGTTTGGATTCAATCTAAGAAACTTATTCTATATGGTATCCTGGGCGCTTTGATATTAAGCATTTTGGTTTTGACCGGCAGCAGAAGTATGTGGATCAACATTGGTCCGATCAGCATTCAGCCATCCGAATTTATGAAACCGGTATTTGTTTTGATTTGTGCGACTTCCATTCGGGAGCAGCACGAGAAAAAGAAAATCCTGTTTTTCTATATTTCAAAGGAAATGATGATCCTCACAGGTGCATTTGTTGTGATCGTCGGTCTGCAGTGGTGGTGTCGTGACTTGGGATCACTGCCGACATTTGCCGCCGCATATGGCTGTGCTTTGGTGTGCCGGCTTTGTTATCCCAAAGCTAAATTTTCGAAAAAAACGATTATTGTCATCAGCATCATTGGCGCCGTTCTTGTCGCAGCAGCACTGAAATTCGCTCCGGGCTATGTACAGGATCGTCTCTCTGTTGACATTTGGAATCAGATGGAAGGAAACGGATATCAGCAGTGCAAGGCTTTGATTGCAATAGCAGAAGGCGGTCTGTTTGGAAAAGGTCCTGGATGCGGTTCGCTACACAAAGTCTTTGCTTCAGATACAGACATTGTATTCTCTACCATTTGTGAAGAATGGGGATTTTTAGTGGCATTGCTCGCAATCTTGATTCTCATGGCAATGATGCTGCTACCCATGATAAACAAACCTCGCAGCTATTTCCACACTACAATGATTCTGGGATGCGTCGCTGTTATGATCGTACAGATGGGGCTGAATATCTTTGGTTCCTGCAATCTGATCCCGTTTACAGGTGTTACAATTCCATTCATTTCTCAAGGCGGCAGCTCGATGATTACCAGCGGTTTTCTTGCCGGTATGCTGAAAGCAGGTCAGTCCCCAGTATTCAAAAAGCCTGAACCGAAAAAGAAAAAATTGAAAACAAGAAAGGCGGTAACTGCGGCATGAAAAGTATTCAGAGTATCCGACGTGGAGAACGCCTGACAATTTTGATTCTCGTGATTTTTTTCATTGGAATGGGCATCCTTGTGTTTAAGGTTGTCCGGGAATCTTCTTTCTATATGTCTCATTCAGATGATGTAACTCTTGGAAAAGTTTACGACCGAAACGACCAGGTCTTATTTGATCCGGATGCGTCCACAGAAAACTATGATGCAAACTATTTTCTGGACGTAGGAAATGTCATCGGAGACAACAGCGGTCAAATGACAAACACGCTTGTTTCTGAAAACATCGAAAAGCTGCAAAATTACAGCTTGATTTTCGGCGCAACGCAACACGGAAAAACTGCAATTTATGCAACGCTGGATCATGAGGCAAACCAAAAGGTCTACAATGCTTTTGGGAACAAAAATGGGACTGCGATTGCATACAATTATCTGACTGGTGAAATACTGGTTTGTGTCAGCAAGCCAAGCGTCAACATTTTGGACAACTACAGCAACATCAGTGAACTGCCGGATGGAAGTCTGATCTGCAAAGCATTTTATGAAACCACGCCAGGCTCAACACAAAAAATCGCAACTACAGCAGCTGCGCTTGAAACCTTTGGTTACGATGGCTTGATGTCAAAATCGTATACCTGCAACGGCATTTATACCACGAAGTACAACCAACAGATCAAATGCCATGATCTGAGCGGTCACGGCACAGAGAATATCCTGCAGGGATTTGAAAACAGCTGCAATCCATTCTTTGCACAGCTGGTACAGGATATGCCATTGGATAACATCATTCAGACTTACACTCGCATGGGCATTGCTGTCAATGATGATAAAATGCAAAAAATCAAATTTGACGGACTTTCCTCTTTCAGTGCATCTACAAAACTAACAGATACCAGTGATTTTGACACCATGTGGAGCTGCATGGGACAGAGTGAGGCACTTGCCAGCCCACTGCAAATGATGCTTTGGGAAAGCGCAATTGCCAACGCAACAGGAAAAACAACAATGCCGTATCTGATCGATCACACGACAAATGTAACCGGAAGCACAAACTATTCTGCGAAAACCTCTTACGGAGACACAATCTTTTCTGCGGAAGTTGCCGGTGAGATCAAGCAAATCATGCGGCAAAACGGACAAGACCGATACAGTGATATTGGCTATCCAGTCGGTGTGAAAAGCGGTACTGCACAAGTGCAGAACGGCGCATCTGAAAACTCTCTTCTTGTTGGATTCAACGATGACAGCAGTTTGCCAATCGCATTTTGTGTTGTAATTGAGGATCGAGTTTCCGGAGAAGTTTCTACTTCAAATATTGTTTCCACGATGCTGAGTGCATTAGATCATAAATAAAAATACGATGGGTTTCCCATATAGAAAAAAGACGTTTCACAAGCTTAAATTTGTGAAACGTCTTTTTTAGATAGTTGCCGGTACATCAAAGCAAATTGATCTTTTTGAACATATCCTGCATTTTCTGATCGATATCCGCAATCGTCTCTGAGCAGTCTTTCAGTTCTCCGGTCAAAGATTCTGCAATTTTCGAATCACCAGTCGATTTATACCGTAGCTGATGTTCCAGACTTGCCCAAAAGTCCATTGCAATGGTACGGATCTGAATCTCAACCGGTGCAATTTCTTTTCCGTTTGACATATACACCGGAACATCCAAAATCATGTGAAAACTCCGGTATCCGTTTGGCTTTGGATGCTTGATATAATCCTTGATTTTCCGGAGCTGAAAAGCGCTGTGATCTGTCAGAAGGTCTGCAATTGCATAGATATCGTCAATATAGCAGCATATGACCCGAACACCTGCAATATCTGTCAAATTGTTTCTGGCACTTTCCGGTGTCACAGGCATCTCTTTTCGCTGTAATTTTCCCACAATACTCTGCGGCGTTTTAATTCTGCTTTCAATGTTGTGAATGGGATTCCGCTGAAAACGCATACTGAATTCATTATCAAAAATGTTCAGCTGTGCTTTTACCAGTTCAATGGCAGAATCATAAAGATGCTCCAACTCTAAAAAAGAATAGAATACATCCTGTATCTGCTCTTCTTTGTGTTCCGGAACAACGTCACGAATTGCATCTAAGTAAAATTCCTTATCATCCATACAGATCTAACCCTCCTATACAGAAAACGCACACAAAGCGTTACTTGTGTGCGTTTTTGATAAAATTGCGGATCGTTTCTTCAAAAAGCTTACGGCAGGAGACGATTGATGTCTCTCGGGAACATACTTGCCTGACGAACATTCGACAGACCAAGCAGTTTCATAACCAGACGCTCCAAGCCAATGCCAAGGCCACCGTGCGGCGGCAGTCCATACTTGTGTGCCTCCAGATAGTACTTGAAGTCCTCAGGATCAAGTCCCTGTGCGTGCATCTTATCCAGCTGTTCCTGATAATCATGGATACGCTGTCCGCCGCTTGTGATTTCCAGTCCACGGAACAACAAGTCAAACTTGTATGCCAAACGGGAATCCTCACGGGAATTCATTGCATAGAACGGCGGTTTAGAAGACGGGAAGTGGGTAACAAAAATAAAGTCACTGTCAAATGTCTTTTTGGCATATTCGCAAATTGCCACTTCATCTTCCGGTTCCAGGTCAAGCTTGTTCTTAGAGCCTTTATTTCCAAGAATTTCCTTAGCCTCCAGCAAGGTGACACACGGAATTTCCTTAATCACCGGAACATCAGCTTCCAGAAGTTCCAGTTCATACGCATAATGCTTTTTCAGATATTCCATCACATAACGCAGGCAGGCAGTTTCCATTGCCATTACATCGTACATACTGTCGATATAGCCCATCTCAAAGTCCAGACCGATGTACTCGTTGATATGACGGGAAGTTGCGTGCTTTTCTGCACGATATACCGGAGCAATCTCAAAAACACGATCGAAGAATGCCACAGCAGTCTGCTTATAGAACTGCGGAGACTGGTTTAAGAACGCAGGCTTATCAAAATATTCCAGATGGAAAATGTTTGCGCCGCCTTCTGCGCCCTGTGCAACAATTTTCGGCGTATGAATTTCTGTAAAGCCCTGTCCAATCAAGAACTCCCGGAAACCGCCGACAACGCCTTCCTGGATCTTGAAAATCGCACGCTCATAGATGTTACGCAGTGCTACAGAACGGTTATCCAGATTGATATCCAACGCACAGCCCAGTTTCTTGTTGGAAACCTTCAGCGGATATTCCTCATTGCAGTTTGCAATCATTTCCAGTTCAGACAGCTGAAGTTCTACGCCGCCGACTGCCTTTTCATTCTTTGTCACCTTACCACGTACCCAGACAAAGTTGCCCTCACGCAGTCCTGTGATAGAATCCTTGCACTGTTCCGGAACATACAGCGACTGGATCAGATAGCGTCCGGTACGCAGAATAATAAACGCAAATCCGCTCATCTGACGAATTTTATGCACACACGCACGGAGCGAAATCTCTTCTCCGACATGGTCTGCCGCATCAGAAAAATCAAACTCATGCAGAAGGTGATCTGTACCGATCTGTGTTACACCGTCTTTTCTTCCCGGAACATACTGATTCGGATTAGAGAACGGTGTGCAGTCTACTTCACGAGTTTCTTCTGTTGCATCGGTTTTCGCATTTTTGATTTCATCGTCAGAAGACGGCTTTGCCTCAGCCAGTTTTGTCTCCAGCAATTCCTTAATTGCTCCCGGGGTGCAGACACCACGAAGGGATTTGGTACACTGACCCATCAAGAATCCGAATACCTTTTTCTCGCCGCTCTGATACTGGGCAACTGTCTCTGTATTATCTGCCAGAATCTTTCCGATAACTTCTTCTGCTTTCTTGGTATCGTTTACAATAAGCATACCGGATTCTTCTGCAATTGTTTTTGCATCCTTTCCGGTTTCGATCATTTGACGGAGGATCTTCTTTGCATCGTTCTTCGATACCTGCTCTGTATCCGACATTTTCACCAGTTCTGCAAATTCCGCTGCCGAGAAGGGGAGTGCTGTCATAGAAACTTCACCCAGATTCACACGGCGCAGCAATTCCACGATAATAAAGTTTGCAATACTCTTCGGTGCATTATAAACAGAAACAGCCGCATCATAGAAATCAGAAACGCTCTTCTGGTTAATCAGAATCTGTGCATCTGTTTTGGACAGACCGTAATCCTTCATATACCGCTCCATCCGTTTATACGGCAGTTCCGGCAGCATATTTTTAATGGAATCCAGCATTTCGTCTGTAAAGTTTACCTGTAAAATATCCGGCTCCGGGAAATAGCGGTAATCGTGAGCATTTTCCTTACTTCTCATAGAAGAAGTCTCACCCTTGTTTTCATTAAAACGGCGTGTTTCCTGAACAACCTTTTTCCCGGCATCCAGCAGTCTGGACTGACGCTTGATCTCATAGTTGATCGCACGGGTGATGGACTTCAGAGAGTTCATGTTTTTGATCTCTGCACGTGTTCCCAGTTCCTTATCGCCAGGACGCATGATAGATACGTTGACGTCACAGCGAAGGGAACCCTCCTCCATTTTACAGTCGCTGACACCTGCATACTGCAGCAGCAGCATAACTTTTTCAATAAATGCCTTTGCCTCTTCCGCAGAAGAGATGTCCGGCTCCGTTACAATTTCCACCAGGGGAATACCGCAGCGGTTATAGTCTGCCAGAGAAACTGCATTGAAATCATCGTGCACCAGCTTACCAGCATCTTCCTCCAGGTGAATATGGTTGATGCGGATGTATTTCTGTCCATCCGGCGTATCAATTGCAACTTTACCCTCTAAGCACAGCGGATAATACAGCTGAGAGATCTGATATGCTTTCGGCAAGTCCGGATAGAAATAATTCTTTCGGTCAAATACAGAAAACTTGCTGATATCGCAGCCAAGCGCCATACCTGCTTTTACAGCGTATTCAACCGCTGTCTGATTGATAACCGGCAGGGTTCCGGGCATACCCGTGCATACCGGGCAGCAGCGGGAATTCTGGCTTCCGCCAAATTCTGCGCTGCAAGTACAGAAAACCTTAGACTTTGTCAAAAGTTCTGCATGGATCTCAAGACCAATAACAGGAATATATGATGACATGATGTAACTTTGACCTCCTTATTTCAATACCGGGACAGCAGTCTGGAACTGCTGCTCGAACGCATCAGCGACCTGCAAAATCGTTGCCTCGTCAAACTGCTTTCCGACAATCGACATACCGATCGGCATACCGTCTGCATTGTAGCCGCACGGTGTAGAAATAGCCGGCAGGGAAGCGATGTTGACAGTAACGGTGCAGATATCTGCCTGATACATTTTGACAGGGTCGGAAACATTCTCATGTACACCATAAGCAACAGACGGTGTTGTCGGTGTCAGAATCACATCGCAGGTTTCAAAAATGTGTGCATATTCTGCGGAAATGCGCTGTTTCAGTGCCATTGCCTTTCCATAATAAGCATCGTAGTAACCGCTGGAAAGCGCATAGTTGCCCAGAAGAATACGGCGCTTTACTTCGCTGCCGAATCCCTCACTGCGGGAGTTGCAGATCAGTTCCTGGAAGGTGTCGCCGACCTTGCTACGGTGACCGTACTTGATGCCGTCATATCTTGACAGGTTCGAAGACGCCTCTGCGGATGCAATCAGATAATATGCAGCAACTGCATATTTCAAGCTGGGCATACTGCATTCTACCAGTTCAGCGCCCATCTTTTCATAGGTCTTTGCTGCCTGCATTACTGCGTTCCGCACATCTTCGTCGATACCCTCTGTATAGAATTCCTTCGGGATCGCAATTTTCAGTCCCTTGATATCTTTTCCCAGCTTTGCTGTATAGTCTTCTACCGGACGCTTGGATGAAGTTCCGTCATGCGGATCGAATCCTGCAACCGCATTCAAAATCCATGCACAATCCTGTGCATTCTTGGCAATCGGTCCGATCTGATCCAGGCAAATGCGACCAGACCATAACGGGAAACTCTGCCGTATGTCGGTTTCAGACCAGTCACACCGCAAAATGCAGCCGGCTGACGAATCGAACCGCCGGTATCAGAGCCAAGGGCAGCCGCAGCCAGAGATGCAGATACGCTCGCCGCAGAACCGCCGGAAGAACCGCCCGGTACACACTCTGTGTTAAACGGATTGCGTGTCTTTGCAAATGCAGAGGTCTGTGTAGAACCGCCCATTGCAAATTCATCCATGCTTGCCTTGCCGAGCATAACCACATTCTGTGCCATCAGCTTTTCCATAACCGTTGCATTATACGGCGGGATAAAGTTTTCCAGCATCTTCGAGGCACAGGTGGTTTTAATGCCGTCTGTACAAATGTTGTCTTTGATTGCCATAGGGATGCCGCAAAGTACACCTGCATTTCCGGCATCAATCTTTTTCTGCGCAGCATCTGCATCTGCCATGGCACGTTCTGCTGTTACAGTAATATAACTCTGAATCGTTTTATCATAAGCTGCTATCCGATCCAGATAAGCCTTTGTCAGTTCCGGCGCAGAAACTTCTTTTCTGTCCAGCATCTGACGCAGTTTTCCGATAGTTTGTTGCGTAAGATCCATATGTTTTACTCATTCGCCCGCAGACGAATGCCTCCTTTTTTTTATAGTAATTATTCTACAACCTTCGGAACGACAAAGCAATTCTCGTCATTCACAGCATTTTGCAGAATCTTTTCTGTCGGGAAGCTATCCGCCTTGATGTCCTCTCGCAAATCGTTTAGATAAACATTTTTATTGTCGGCATACGCATCATACTGAATATCAATTTCCTTTACAGTGTCCATGATTTCAATGATGCTTGTCATTTCAGATGCCATCTGCTTCATTTCATCTTCTGTAAAATGAAGTTTTCCCAGTTCTGCCAAATAGGCAATCATCTGTAAATCCAATCTTGACCCTCATTTCTATTGCTGAAATTACAGGAACGCTGTGAAATACAACTTCACAGAACCTGCGTAAATTTACACATTTTTTATTATAGCACAATTTCTTTTGCTTTGCAAGGCTTTTCTGCCCGGAAAGCGTAAAAAAACCGAATTTGAAAATTTTTTCCGGATATGCTTGATTTTTTTTCGGTTTTTCGGTATAATAGAATGTGATATTTGTCTGAGGAGCATTTTCTTGTGAAAACAAGGCTGCTTTTTTGCGTAGGGAGGATTCATATGCTGACTTTTTCAAAGATGCACGGCATTGGCAACGACTACATTTACATCAACTGTTTTCAGGAAACCGTTACCGATCCCGAAAAGCTATCCATTTTTTTGAGTGATGTCCGATTCGGCATCGGTTCGGATGGTCTGGTACTTATTCTGCCTTCTGAGGTTGCGGACTTTCGGATGCGCATTTTCAACGCAGACGGTTCTGAGGCAATGATGTGCGGCAATGCCACCAGATGTATCGGCAAGTATGTCTATGATATGGGCATGACTGATAAAACCGAGATATCGCTGGAGACCAATTCCGGCATCAAATACCTGACACTGTATCCCGGTGCTGACAACAAGATCGAAAGCGTAAAAGTGGACATGGGAAAAGCAATTCTTGTCCCGAAAGATATCCCGGTAAATTCCGATCTGGATCGATTCATTGCACAGCCGGTCACTGTTGACGGAAAAGAATATGCTATGACGTGCGTTTCGATGGGGAACCCGCATGCAATTGTTTTCCTGCCGGATGTGGATTCTCTCGACCTGGAAAAAATCGGACCGTCTTTTGAACATCATCCACTTTTCCCGGATCGTGTCAACACAGAATTTGTACGTGTAATCGACGATCACACGCTGCAGATGCGTGTATGGGAACGGGGCAGCGGTGAGACATTTGCCTGCGGAACCGGCACCTGCGCTACTGTTGTTGCAGCAGTTCTCAACGGTTATTGCAAGATGGAAGAAGAAATCCTGGTACATCTGCGTGGCGGCGATCTGCGCATCATCTATCATGAAGACGAAACAGTCACCATGATCGGTCCTGCTACCTATGTATTTGAGGGGAAAATGGAGTACCCCAAGCTTTAATTTTGTATCTGTTATTTATTTTTACCATATGAAAAGGAGTATGTCAAATGCCAACGATCAATGAAAATTTTCTGAAGCTGGAAAAGAACTATCTGTTCATCAACATTGCCAAGAAAGTCAATGTTTTCATGGCAGAGAATCCGGATGCACCGCTGATCCGTATGGGTATCGGTGACGTTACGCTGCCAATTGCACCGGTCTGCGTTGAGGCAATGAAAAAAGGCGCTGACGAAATGGGAGTTAAAGAGACATTCCGTGGTTATGAGGACAGCGGTTCCGGTTATGATTTCCTGAAAAAGGCAATTGCAGGATACTATGAAAAGTTCGGCGTTTCTCTGGAACTGGATGAGATCCGTGTCAATGACGGCGCTAAAAGCGACTGCGGCAACATTGTAGATATCTTCGGTGATGATAACATCGTTCTGATTACAGATCCGGCATATCCGGTTTATGTAGATTCAAACAAGATGAACGGCAGAACTGTGATTTATGCAGATTCTGACGAGTCCAACGGTTTTGCGGCAATGCCGAATCCGGAGGTTCACGCTGATCTGATCTACCTCTGCTCGCCGAACAACCCGACCGGTTCTGCATATACCAGAGACCAGCTGAAAGAATGGATCGCTTACGCAAAGGCAAACAAAGCAATCATTATCTTCGATGCTGCATATGAGGCATTCATTACTGATCCGGATGTTCCGCACAGCATTTATGAAGTAGAAGGCGCAAAGGAATGCGCTATTGAAATGTGCTCGCTGTCCAAAACTGCCGGTTTTACTGGTATGCGCTGCGGTTACACAATCATTCCGACTGCTCTGCACGTAATTGCATCTGACGGAACAGATGTCAGCATCGCACAGATCTGGGGCAGAAGACAGGGAAGCAAGTTCAACGGCGTTTCTTATCCGGTACAGTGCGCTGCTGCTGCTGTTTTCACAGAAGAAGGACAGAAACAGATTCGAAAGAACATTGCGTATTACCAGGAAAATGCTGCAATCATTGCAAAGACAATGGAAGAACTGGGAATCGAATACACCGGCGGCAAAAACTCCCCGTATATCTGGCTGAAATGCCCGAACGGCATGAAGAGCTGGGAATTCTTTGACTATCTGCTCCACGAAGCCGCTGTTGTCGGCACACCGGGCGAAGGCTTTGGCAAAAACGGAGAAGGCTGGTTCCGGCTGACTGCATTCGGAGACAGAGACAAGACAAAGGAAGCAATGGACCGCATGAAAAAGCTGCTTGCAAAGTAAACAGCTTAAAATACACAAATAAATCAATTGGAGGATCATTTTATTATGCGTGCTGTAATCACAGTAATCGGTAAGGACAACGTAGGCATTCTGCACAAGGTAAGCGGCGTATGCGCAAAGTATGAAGCAAATGTTCTGGAAGTAACACAGAGTGTACTTCAGGATATGTTTGCTATGATTATGATGGTAGATATCACCGGAATGACAACTGACTTCACCCAGCTGAGCGACGAACTCAATGGACTGGGCGAGACACTGGGCTTGTCCATCCACACAATGCACGAAGATATTTTCAACGCAATGCATCGTATCTAAATAACTGAAACGCAGGAGAAGAATTATGAATAGTACTATGTTTAACGCAGGAGATATCCTGGAAACAATTCGAATGATCCAGGATGAATGTCTGGACATTCGTACCACAACCATGGGTATTTCTCTGCTGGACTGTATTGACCCTGACATCAACAAAGCGTGTGACAAGGTCTATGATAAAATCACCCGAAAGGCAGAAAAACTGGTAGAGACCGGCGAAAAAATTGAAAAAGAATACGGCATTCCGATTATCAACAAACGAATTGCCGTTACACCGATTGCAATGCTGGCTGCTGCCTGCCCGAAAGACAGTCCGGTCAAATTCGCAAAAGCGCTGCAAAGAGCAGCTGAAACCTGCGGTGTCAACTTTGTCGGCGGTTACTCTGCATTGGTACACAAGGGATTCAGCGCCGGTGATCTGGAACTGATCCGCTCCATCCCGGAGGCTCTGGATGTCACCACCAGGCTTTGCTCTTCTGTCAATGTTGGTTCTACCAGAAGCGGCATCAATATGGACGCTGTCCGCATCATGGGTGACATTGTACTGGAATCCGCAAAGCTGACAGCAGACCGTCAGTGTGTTGGTCCGTCTAAACTGGTTATTTTCTGCAATGCACCGGAAGACAATCCGTTTATGGCTGGTGCATTCCACGGTGTCGGCGAACCAGACTGCGTTATCAACGTAGGCGTTTCCGGCCCTGGTGTTGTACGTTCTACCGTATCCAAGTATCCGGATGCGTCTATCGATCAGATTGCAGACATCATCAAGAAAACCGCATTCAAGATCACTCGAATGGGTCAGCTGGTTGGCGCAAAAGCATCTCAGATGCTGGGCGTTCCTTTTGGTATCGTAGACCTGTCTCTGGCACCGACACCGGCTGTCGGCGACAGTGTTGCACATATCCTGGAGGCAATGGGTCTGGAAACCTGCGGCACACACGGCACAACAGCTGCTCTGGCTCTGCTGAATGATGCTGTCAAGAAAGGCGGCGTCATGGCATCCTCCAATGTCGGCGGACTCTCCGGAGCATTTATTCCGGTTTCAGAAGATGCTGGCATGATCGACGCAGCAGTCGACGGTACACTGACTCTGACGAAACTGGAGGCAATGACTTCTGTATGCTCCGTTGGTCTGGATATGATTGCTGTTCCAGGCGATATTGAGGCATCTACCATTTCTGCTATCATTGCAGATGAGATGGCAATCGGTATGGTCAATAATAAGACAACCGCAGTTCGTCTGATTCCTGCAATCGGTCTCAAGGAAGGCGATATGCTGGAATTTGGCGGGCTGTTCGGCAGCGCTCCGGTTATGCCCGTAAAGCGCAAATCGGCTGAAAAGTTTATTGCTCGTGGCGGCAGAATTCCTGCGCCGATGCACAGCATCAAAAACTAAGCGAAATATGCAGACACACACAACAGATCTTATGATAATCGGCGGCGGAGCCTCAGGCCTCGCCGCCGCTGTTGCAGCAAAGCAACTTTACCCGGAGATTTCCGTCACAATTCTGGAACGAAACGCACGAGTCGGAAAAAAGATTCTTGCAACCGGAAATGGTCGCTGCAATCTTGGAAACACCAATCAAGATTTAGAACACTATCACGGTTCATTTGCAGAACAATGTAAAAAGATATTCTCTGACACGCAATCAGCAGAAATATTTTTTCAGAATATGGGATTGCTTTCCCGGCATGAAACCGATGGCAGGCTCTATCCATTGTCCAATCAAGCTACCAGTGTATTGGATGCCATTCGCTTTACCGCACAGCAGCTCGGTGTTTCCATTGCCTGTGACTGCGATGTTACCGCACTGCAAAAATCGGAAAATGTTTTAGAAGTAAAAACGACACAAGGTGTGTATCCTGCATCTGCGGTTATTTTGGCGGTCGGTGGATTCGCTGCACCGAAAACAGGCTCTGACGGGTCGGCTTTCTCCTGGCTGGAACAACTCGGACACACGACTGTGCCAACCAAACCGGCTCTTGTTCCATTTTATACAGAACCAAAACTTGTTCATCCGCTAAAAGGAATCCGAATTCCTGCGGAAGTCAGTGCAGTTTCTGAAAGCGGAACAGTTCTGGCAAAAGACACAGGAGAAGTGCAGTTTACAGAACGCACGATCTCCGGAATTTGCGTCATGAATTTGTCTGCCCGATGCTGCAAGGAAGAACCAACAATGCTTTCCTTACGACTTCTTCCCAATATTGCATCTCAAAAAATCGAGTCAATTTTATGGGAACTTTACGGCATTCGTGCAAACTGGAAACAGGAAGACTGGTTATCCGGACTTTTTCCGAAAAAGGTTGGCACACAGTTACTTCGAACCGCAGGAGTTACTGCATCTTTGGAAAGTCCTGTTTACCAGATTACGCAATCACAGCTAGAACAAGTTGCAGAAAACATTCTGTCTTGGAAGTTTCCTGTGCTTTCTCGTGGCGGATGGTCCGAGTCGCAGGTTACCGCAGGCGGCATTTCTGCGAACGAAACAGATGATACACTACAGTCAAAAATGATGGAAGGGTTATTTTTTGCCGGTGAGATTTTAGATCTTCATGGAGACTGCGGCGGCTACAACTTGAATTGGGCATGGCAGTCGGGGCAGTTTGCCGGAAAAAATGCCGCTGAATATGTTATACAGAAACGAGGTGAAAACCATTGATTAAGCTAACCAATTTATCTATGCCGCTGAATTTTGCGCAAGAGCAGTTGAGACAAAAGATTGCGGAGCGTCTAAAGGTATCAAAAAAGGATATTCAGTCTATCACATACCTAAAAAAGTCAATTGATGCCAGAAAAAAGCCTAAAATCACAGTGATTCTAACCGTTGCACTGCAAGTTGCAAACGAAGACAAGCTGCAAAAGCAGATCGCAAAGGACAAAGATCTTCAAACTTATACGCCTTATCACTACACCATTCCAAAGTGCAATTCATCCACAGCAGAAAGGCCTGTTGTTGTCGGATTTGGTCCGGCAGGAATGTTTGCTGCACTGATTTTGGCAAGGGCAGGATTACGTCCGATCGTCCTGGAAAGGGGTTCTTGCGTGGAACAGCGTCAAAAAGACGTTGCCCTGTTTCGTCAAACCGGAAAACTCTCTACAGAGAGCAATATTCAATTCGGAGAAGGCGGCGCAGGCACATTTTCAGATGGGAAACTAACGACCGGCATCAAGGATTTTCGAATTCGTTATGTCCTGCAAAATTTTGTTGCATTTGGCGCTCCGGAAGAAATTTTATATCTGGCAAAACCACACATTGGGACAGATAAACTGGTGCATATTGTCCGTGAAATCCGAAAGGAAATCATAAAATACGGCGGCGAGATTCATTTTCAAGCCCGAATGCAAAAATTTGCCCAGAAAGATCATAAGCTCACTGCCATTTATTATGAAAAGGATGGAGAACTTTTTGAAATTTCTACATCCCACTGCATTCTCGCAGTAGGTCACAGTGCCAGAGATGTCTTTGAGATGCTGTACAACACAAGCATTTCACTGATACAGAAAAATTTTGCTGTCGGAATGCGTATTGAACATCCGCAAAACTGGCTGAATTACGCCATGTACGGCAGGGAAGTGCTTTCTGACGAACTCCCCCAGGCAGATTATAAGCTCGCAGTTCACCTTTCCAATAAACATAGTTTGTACACATTTTGTATGTGTCCAGGTGGTGAGGTGGTAGCCGCAGCCTCTGAGCAAAATCGACTGGTGGTAAACGGCATGAGTAACTATGCTAGAGACGGCAAAAATGCAAACAGCGCCTTGCTTGTTGGGATTTCATCCGCAGAACTGCAAGATTCACATCCATTGGCAGGTATGTATTTTCAGAGAAAGCTGGAAGAATCTGCATTTCAAGCCGGCGGCGGCAATTACTATGCACCAACTTGCTGCGTCGGTGACTTTTTGCAAAAACATTCCGCCACAGGATGTGGAAACGTCACGCCAACGTATCAACCTGGTGTAACATGGATCTCACCAGATGAATATTTACCAAAATTTATCACTGAAACACTGCGGCTTGGAATCCCAGCCATGGACTCGAAAATTCATGGCTTTGCAATGTCAGATGCAGTTTTAACCGGCATCGAAAGTCGTAGTTCATCGCCGGTGCGTATTGTCAGAAACGAAACCTGTGAGTCAGTATCGCTGACCGGACTATATCCTTGCGGAGAAGGTGCAGGATATGCCGGCGGTATCACGTCAGCTGCGGTGGATGGAATTCGATGCGCAGAGCAAGTGATACAATCTATGCAATCTTAACGATAGGAGACCTCATTATCCAATTGCACCAAATACAAATTTGGTGCAATTGGAAGTGCAAAATACGGGAGGTGACCATTTTTCTTGGAAATTGACCGCACACAATGCCCAGACTTTTTCCTGGACTATATTTTATATATTACCGTTACCAAAGCACTTTCCAACCGAACGGTGCAGGAATACTATTTGGATATTCGCTTGTTCCTCAAATATCTGAGGATGATGCGAGATCCGCAGTTTCAAAGCATTGATGATCTGCATGAAATCCCCATAAAAGATATGCAGGTTTCCGAGTTGGAATCTGTTACGCTGCAAACACTGTACGATTATTTGTATTATGTCACAGAAGAACGAGAAAATCATGATCGAGCTCGTGGCAGAAAGGTTTCTGCGTTAAGAAGTTTCTTTCGGTATCTCTGTTATCACCAGAAAGTAATTTCGCAGGATCCAACAGAACAGCTTGAATTGCCATCACCAAAAAAGGCGCTGCCAAAGTATCTCACGCTTGAGCAAAGCGAACATTTGCTGCAATCTATGGATTCTGCATTTCCAGAGCGAGATCTTTGCATTCTGACACTGTTTCTAAACTGCGGAATCCGTCTTAGTGAATTAGTCGGCTTGAATACAACAGATATCAACTATAAAGAGGCAAAAATGCGTGTTCTTGGCAAAGGCAACAAGGAACGCATGGTCTATCTGAATGAGGCTTGCATGAATGCTCTTCAGGCATATCTAAATGTACGAGAGCTTCCGGAAGGTTCTTCTGAAAAAGCTGTTTTTCTCAGTAAACGTCACACACGAATCAGCAAACGCCGAGTTCAGCAAATTGTAGAAACTTCGCTTGCACAAGCTGATTTGAGTGGTCAAGGCTTTTCCACACACAAACTGCGACACACGGCTGCAACACTGATGTATCAATACGGCAATGTGGATGCGCTTACCTTAAAAGAAGTTTTAGGTCACGCAAGCACATCCACCACAGAGATTTATACGCACTTGTCTAATCAAATTCTAAAACACGCTACAGACAGTTCTCCGTTGGCACACTTTGAAAAAGAAACATCATCCAATTCCAAGAAGTCAAATAGCGATTCTGATAACAGTGACAATCATAATGAAAACAACAATGATAATATATAACGCAGTTATATATTTAGAGTGTAAAAAAGGTCAGCAGTTGTAATAAACGCTGACCTTTTTGCTGTTATTATTCCCAGGTATACTTTGTCAAATTTCCCTCTGTAGACAACTCCGGATATTCCCACTGCCGAAGTACTTCATATGCAGCAATCGCAACGGAATTAGACAAGTTCAAACTACGCAGCGTATTGCGCATGGGAATCCGAACGCAAGTATCTGGATGCTGAACCAAGAGGGATTCGTTTAATCCCTGATCTTCCCTTCCGAAAACCAAATAAACCGGCTTATCGGTGGGATATTTCACGTCACTGTGAATATGCCGTCCTTTGGTTGTAAAAAAGTAAAATTCCCCTGCTGTATTCTTCTCACAAAAATCATTCCAGTCAGAATAGTATGTTAAATCTAACTTATCCCAGTAATCCAGGCCAGCTCGTTTCAAATGCTTGTCTGTTACAGTAAATCCCAGCGGCTCGACAAGGTGCAGTCTTGCGCCTGTTACTGCACAGGTACGTGAAATATTCCCCGTATTTTGCGGAATTTGTGGTTCTACCAAAACGATATTCAATTGCGAAAGTTTCATAAAAGCCTCTCTTTTTTCCATATGTGGAATAGATATACACGGATAAAACAAACCTTGTCTTCCCATACTATATTTGCCGATGGCAATATTAGAATGTGAGAAAGGAGTCTATACCATGACCGTGAAATCAATTGTACGTGGAGTCACTGTTGGCGCTACAGTTGGAACTGTATGCTATATGATGTCGAAGGCAACTTCCAAGCAGAAACACGACATTCGCAAAAATGCCGGAAAAGCTGTAAAAGCTGCTGGATGCATTCTGGATGATATCACTTCTTTGATGTGGTGAACAATACAACGAAATCACGCAGTTTCAGAAAGAGACTGCGTGATTTTTCTTTTATAAAGGATGAATAAATAAGATGGTTTCCTGGCAAATTACTTCAGCTGATTGCCGTCAGAAAAAGCATTTCCGACTTTTTCGCCAAGCTTATGATAAGCATGAGAAACACTATCAAATGCAATCGGTTCCAGCTTTTCAACAGCAATTTTGCCGTCTTCACCCAAAACACTTTCATCCGCACTTACGTTAACGATTTCACCAACTACAATGCCATCTTCATTGAACTTCACCAATTTGCACTCCAGTGTCATCGGATATTCCTGGAACAGCGGTGCATCTACCAAAGTACTTTTTTCTGCGTGAAGTCCGGATTTTTCCATCTTGTCCGGTGTGTTGTTTGCCGAAACAATTCCAACATAGTCAGACGGAACAACTGTCTTTGCAGTTGCAAAACTTACTGTAAAAGCGCCTTTTTCCTTAATGTTTTTGGTCGTTCTATGGCTTGCGCTCAGACAAAGCATGATCTGATTTGTCTCATAAATACCGCCCCATGCAGCATTCATAGCGTCCGGCTTTCCATTTTCATCGTAGGTGCCGACAATGAGTACCGGCATCGGATACATCCAGGTTTGTGCGCCAAAATTCTTTCTCATTTGAATGACTCCCTTTTCTGATAAATTCCGTGAGAAACTTCTCACACTTCTATTATATCACAAATCACAGAAAAAGTCCAGACCTCCTGGAGAATTTTGCACAAAACGACACCAAGCATGAAATATCATACTGCCCTATTTGGTACTTTTTATTCGTTCAACCAATTTATTTTGTTTCGCCAAAGCCGCCGTCCGAGAAATAATCAATCTGCATTGCGTGCCGCACACCTTCCAGTGTCTTTTCAGCAGTTGCTCTTGCAACAGCACTTCCCTGTTTCAAAATCTCATATACTTCCGGCATACGCTGTTCCCACTGCTTGCGGCGTTCACGAATCGGGCGCAGTTCTTCCTGCATTACATTGTTCAGGAACTTCTTTACCTTAACATCGCCAAGACCGCCACGCTGGTAATGTGCTTTCACTTCGTCCAGGCAGCTGTATTCCGGCCAGAATTCTGCAAAATACTCTGGCTTGCAGAAAGCGTCCAGATAAATAAAGACTGGATTTCCTTCCACTTTACCCGGATCATCTACACGAAGATGATTCGGATCGGTAAACATGGACATAATCTTCTTCTTCACATCTGCTTCCGAATCAGAAAGGTAGATGCAGTTTCCAAGCGATTTGCTCATCTTTGCCTTTCCATCGATACCCGGCAGACGCAGACATGCCTTGTTGGACGGAAGCAGGATCTCCGGTTCCGTCAGAGTCTCGCCGTACACGCTGTTGAATTTGTGGACGATCTCCTTGCACTGCTCTAACATCGGCATCTGATCCTCTCCAACCGGAACGGTCGTCGCGCGGAATGCAGTGATATCCGCCGCCTGGCTAATCGGATAAGTAAAGAATCCAACCGGAATGCTTGCCTCAAAATTACGCATCTGAATCTCTGCTTTTACGGTAGGATTTCGCTGTACACGGGATACCGTAACCAGGTTCATATAGTAGAAAGTAAGCTCTGTCAGCTCCGGCACCATCGACTGAATAAAGATGGTGGATTTCTCCGGGTCAATTCCACAAGCCAGATAGTCCAGGGCAACCTGCAGAATATTTTTACGCACCTTTTCTGGGTGATCGGCATTGTCCGTCAGTGCCTGCGCATCGGCAATCATAATATAGATCTCGTCGAATTTGCCGGAATTCTGAAGTCTCACTCTCTCGCTCAGAGAGCCAACATAATGTCCGACATGTAAGCGCCCGGTAGGACGATCGCCGGTTAAAATAATTTTCTTCATCTATTTGTTTCCCCTTCCATTCTGGTGTTTTTTCTTTAATGGATTTTTGCGCGTGACTGTTAAGGTACTGAACAGTTACGAAAATATTATATATCCTGGCTGGCAGACTGTCAACATTCTGAGACTCCATCTTCCCCAGTAACGCCCTGTTGTTTACTGTACACGCATACGTGCCCAGTAACGGAATTTGCCGTGGCTTCGCATTTAAATACGGCAAATTCCTGCTGCCACCACGTTTTCTCACGGCACTTTCGGTTCCAAAAGTGCCTACCCGTGAACAGTAACTCTGTTACCATTCTTGTCTTGCATATATATGTTAAACACCAGAATTTCCAGTTCCGGAAATTTACTTGCTCTGCGCAAACAGCCAGTCTCTGACTACTTCTGGCTCTTACTCCTGCAGGTTTACCATCACATCCGAAACATCCACTTTCTTATCGATCAGCCCGCTCTCGCTCATCCAGTCGATGTTTTCCTGCCAGCACTCTTCGGTCTGGGTCAAAAACGGAACCTCATCGCTCTCCATGAGCGGCAGAAGTGTCTCACAGGACTTTTCCTCCACACTTTGGGTCAGAGGGAAGTTTTCCTCATTCTGATTATTCATCAGGATTGCCAGGCAGCCATTCGGATCGTTCTTAAAGTCTTCAAAGCCCTTCTTCGATGCGCGTAAGAATCCTTCCAGAACTTCCGGCTCCTGCTGGATCATTTCGTTGTTGGCAAGGAATACTTCCTCATAATAATTCGGGATTCCATATCCAGCTGCCATGAAGTAGTTGACATCAAAGCCCTCTTCCTCCATCTGCGGAACCTCATGGTTAACAAGGCATCCGATCGTCGCATCCACATTGCCGGTCGTCATAGAACTCATCAGTTCAAATCCGACATCGATCAGGTTTACATCCGATGCATCCGCTCCCACATATTCCATCATGCTCTTGACAACCGCCTCGCTGAGTGCTGTTCCGCCGTAACCAACGGTTTTTCCAACCAGATTTTCCGGTCCTGTGATATTCTTATCCTTTAAAGAAAGAACGACACTTAACGGGGACTGCACGATCGCACCGATGGACTTGATCTTCGTTCCCTGATTTGCAACCGCCTGGATCACATCCTGCTGATAGTACATGCCGATCTCCGCCTTTCCAGCCGCTACCAGTGATAACGCATCGTTCGCATTGGCCGGAAAACGCACTTTCACATCCAGTCCTTCTTCCGCATAATAACCGCGCTCGATCGCCGTATAAATAAAGGTATGGATCGCATTCGGATACCAGTCAAGAACCACATTGATCTCCTTAAGATCCTGACTTTTTCCATCTTCCGAGGTCTGTTTCGCATCCGTGCCCTCTGCCTGAGCAGCTGTCTCACTCTTTTCGCTGGCCGTTCCACATCCGCCAAGTGTCATCATTCCCATCACTGCTGCCATCACTGCGGCAGCCATTCTCATTCGTTTTTTCATCTCATATCCTTTCATTTTTACAAATTTCCGTTTATATTTCCCTATCACTTACCTGTTTTCCAGTTCTTTTGGCATATGACTTGCTGGATTCACATACCAATCTCAAAGATCTGCACTTCTTCACGAGTAGCTTTTTTGTGAATACACTTTTTTCGGTCCGCAGCACACATTTCAAAAATACAGACTTTTCAATATCCGCACACATACTTCAAAATTTCATCCTATATCACAATTTCCTACTCATTCCTCCAGAAAATCATCCGCTTTTCAAGCAGCGAGACAATCCACGTTGCCGCCATCGCCACTTCCGATAGGAGCAGAATCGGTGCAAATACACCGGCTCCATCTAACTGGGTCATCATTCTCCGGCTGAAATATCCGAGTCCGCTCTGGGCGCCCAGCCATTCTCCAATCGCCGCTCCGATGATCGACAGCGGTACCGCCATCTTGATCGCTGAAAAAAAGTACGGAAGCGTCGCCGGAATCTTTAATTTCAAAAAGATCTGACGCTTATCCGCGCCAAATGTAAACAAAAGTTCTTCCATTTCCGTCTTCACCGACCGGAACCCGTCAAATACCGTGATCGTGATCGGGAAAAACGTAATCAGCACCGTTACCAGCACCTTGCTCCAGATCGTGTAGCCAAACCAGAGGACAAACAGCGGTGCCAGCGCCGTCGTCGGGATCGTCTGCGAGGCGATGATCAGCGGATACAGCGCCTTTCTTGCCGTCTCACTGGCATCCATCAGCACAGCCAGTCCCACGCCCAGCACGATCGAGATCAAAAGTCCAATCGCAACTACCGACATCGTCGCCGGCAGATGTGCCGTAAATAATGGACCCCGAAGTTCCCACAGCCGTACAACCACCTGAACCGGAGACGGGAGAATATAGGCTGCATCAATCCCCATAGCCGCTGCCTGCCATGTAAACAGAAGCACCGCCACCAGAATCAGGGCTGGAAGATTCGCATTCATCCGGCTTCCCATTTTATTTGTTTTTTTCTGTTCCATCACGCCTTCTCCTTCTTAAGCATTCCGATCAGTTCTTCCTTTAAGGACAGAATCTCCGGTCTGCGAAGCTCTTCCCGGGATCGCGGATATCCCGCCGGGACCTCGATGGAGCGCAGATGTGTGATCGGTGACTGTTCCACCACGAGAATCCGGCTGGACAGAAACACCGCTTCTTCCACATCATGCGTGATGAAAAGAACCGTCTTTTTCTCCTTCTCCCACTGTTCCAGAAGCCACTCCCGCATAGACAGTCTTGTCAGATAATCCAGGGCTGAAAACGGCTCATCCAAAAGCAGAAGGTCTGAACCCGTCAGAACCGTTCTCGCAAAGGCGGCTCTCTGGCGCATACCGCCGGAAAGCTCTTTCGGCGTCTTATCTCCCCAGTCTGCAAGTCCAACCGATCGAAGCGCATCATCCGCTTTTTTCTGCATCTGTTCCTTCGAATATCCGCCCTGAATCTCCATCGGAAGCATCAGATTCTCCCGCACGGTGCGCCATGGAAACAGCAGATCCTGCTGCGGCATATATCCGCAGTAATTTTTCTTCGTTTCGATCGATTCCCCATCCACCCGGATCACACCGGAAGCCGGGGTAAGAAGTTTATTTACCAGCCGGAAGATCGTACTTTTTCCACAGCCGGAAGCGCCGATGATGGACACAAACTCCCCATCCTGGACTTCAAACGACAGATGGTCAATGATCGAAAAATCCTCTACCGCATATTGGAAACGCACGTTGTCAAATGTAAGCATATTTACCGCCTCATTTCCCACGCCATATCCCAGAATGCCGCTTCATAGCGGGAGCAGGCCACAAAAATATCCACCAGATGTTTCTTTTGTTTCTCAGACAGATCCTCTGCCAGACGGTTCATCCACTCTACAAGGACTTCATTTTCCTTGTGGTAAGACTCGGAAGCGTATCCCCGGATCCACTCCCCATAAAATGGATGTTTGTCGGCATCCGGTCTGTCTGCTGCGATTTTCTTCGCAATCCATTCATAACTGAGGGCGCAGGACAATATCGCTGCTGCCGCCTCCGGCGCGCCCTCCTCATAAGCGATGCGAAGCATATAAGAAGTATAAGAAAGGTTATCCAGAGCGACCGGCGTCTGTTCCGCCTCTTCTCTGGTTATCCCCAAACGTTCCATGTAAGCACGGTGAATATCCATCTCCCCATCCAGAATCGAGTGGGTATATCCGGCAAACAGGCGCATAAATGCGAGATCCGTTGATTTTGCCGCCCCGATAGAAAACACCTTTGTGTAATCAATCAGATACAGATAATCCTGTATCATATAATATTTGAATTTATCATGATCCAGACTGCCGTCCGCAATGCCTTTTACGAACGGTTTTTCATTGTAACCAGCCCAGATCTCCTTTGTGGCTTCCAAAAGCCTCTCTGTCATTGTCATACGCGTTCCTCCGCAAATCCTTTTCCCCGGAAATCAAATCCATGATCCATCGGACCGGATCCTTTGCCGAGATCCAGCATCGCTCCCAGTGCGCCGGAAATATATGCCTTGGCACGTTCCACCGCGGTGTCGAGATCATAGCCCTTCGCCAGATTGGATGCAATCGCGCTGGACAGGGTACAGCCCGTCCCATGGGTGTTGGAATTGTGGATGCGTTTTCCGTTAAACCAACGGTATCCGCCGTCCCGGTATAAAAGATCGTTGGCATCATTTAACTGATGTCCGCCCTTGCAGAGAACCGCACAATGGTACGTTTCACTGATCCATTTTGCTGCCGTAATCATATCGTCGGCAGACTTAATTTCCATTCCTGATAAGACCTCCGCCTCCGGAATGTTCGGTGTCAGAACCGCCGCTAATGGAAAAAGCGATTCTTTCAAGGTGTCGATGGCGTCGTCGCTGATTAACTTTGCTCCGCTCGTCGCCACCATAACCGGGTCCACAACAATGTTTTCTGCCTGGTACTCACAAAGCTTCTTCGCAATCGACTTGATCAGTCCGGTTGAAGAAACCATGCCGATCTTTACCGCATCCGGCCGGATATCGGTGAAGACGCTGTCAATCTGCAGCTTTAAAAACTCCGGTGATACCTCAAAAATTTCCTGGACTCCGGTC
>ERZ840057.815-NODE-815-length-29684-cov-15.894968_pt1 | contig 29684 bp, 32 predicted proteins | sample MGYA00519907_ERZ840057 | MGnify/ENA primary metagenome ERZ840057 (study PRJEB31850, sample SAMEA3708862) | human gut metagenome | biome: human gut; feature: human-associated habitat; material: faeces | place: China | collected 2014 ...
GAATTTAGGATATTCTATTATACTATATTTTGATAAATCCTATTCATTATATAATTCTTTAAATCTTTCAAAAATATATTCATCATCTATATATAAATCAGAATGATCAATTTCATTATTATCTAATATATCATCTGTATCATCAAATAATGATTCATATAGTTTTTTATATGCTGAGTCAAAACCAAAACGTTTCATTTAAATTAATAAATATATTTTTATGTATACTTGCAGTTATAAAGATGAATGATTTTGGGGCATTTATAATTTTTTCATTGAATTTTATATATGATATTTATAAAAATAAATAATTAAATGAAAAATAATTAAAAACAAATGAGTACATAGAAAACAAACGGTGATTGTGAAATTTATGGAGTACCTATTTTTAATGCCCATAAATTTTCACCAGCTGAAATATTTTCAAATAATAATGGAAAAACAAGTTCAACAAAAGTTGTAGGTTTTATAGCATCTGGTGTGTGTTTATTTTTATTTGTTATCCTTGTATTATATTATTTTATAAATCCAGGAGAATGTGCAAATATTTTAGAATTCATAGACAGAACTATTACTTACTTTAGTGTATCAGCAGGTTTAATGGGTATTAAATCGATTACAAGTTCATTCGGTAAAAATAGGATAGAAATTACTGAAGCACCTTGTAGAAAAAAACCTGTTAATAAACCAGAAGTTGAAGATGAAAATCAATCAAATGGCAGTGCAGATACATGTGAATAATAAAGTAAACTAAACTTATTATATTTGATATAAAATATTAGATAAAACTAATATTGTGTAATAACTTCATGACTCAATTTATTAAACGATGTTGGTATTGGTTCATAGGTTTATTTACCAATAAGTTTGAAAATATACCTAAAGAAAATATCAATATAAATAAATTAGAAAATAATTTAGAAAATAATAATATTAACATTGTATCTGTAAAGGTACGATATGTAAAAGAAAAAGAAAACTAATTATAAAATATGGCAAAGTTTTATTAGCATATGCAACCGGGAGAAACTCTTGGTAAAATTACAAAATTGAAATATATCGATGATATATCTGATGATGAATTAACTCTTTATGTATTTGAAGATAATACGAAATGTGATGAATCATATATAGCGGAAGTAAACAATATGAATGCGTTTAACGGCAGATATATGATGACAGAACTTTCTGGTCCTACAAATAAATGGTCATTCAAAACTGTAGAGTTTAACCTTAATGAAACAAAAACAGTAACAGGAGACAATGGAGAAGTGTATGAAGTTCCTCAACCAGGTATAAGTGTTAATGGAGAACATATGAGTTTATCATTAACTGAAGATGGTAAATCTTCATCTAGACCTATAAGTAATGCAGGTAAGAGAACCGATGCTACACCGCCTGTTACAGTTAAAACTACAAATATCGAACCAAAAGAAAATTATTTACTTTCTTTACATCCTGAATTATTAGATCCATCATTAAAAACAAATAATAATATTTTGACATCGACTGATAATTTAATTTTATCTAAACCAGTAAAGAAACCAGAAATTAAAGTAGAATCTCCAGAAATTGTAGCAGATATAATTGCAAAAGTTCCAAATCCTCAAATTACTCAATATAATAGTAAGCAAATTAATACAACTAAATCACCTATTTCTACTGCTGTAATTGAAACTGTACGACATGCAAGTATTACTATTAATCTTGATGATATTTTGTCTAATTCTGAATATGATTCTATTAATGTTGTTTCTAATGGTGAAACTGTAACATTATCTACAGAACAATTTGCAAAACGATTACGTAATGAAGTAATTGAACAAGTTTCAGAAGATAAGAAAATATCACCATATGAAGATCCAGATTATAAAGAGGATATTCTTATTACTAATATGATTGATAAGAGTAAGAAGAAAGTATATAATATTGGTGTTGATATTGAACTTGAATTACCTCCAAAGGAAGTTTATAAAACTATAAAGGATGTGTATCCTGAAGGAATGTCAGAACATTTTGTTACAAGTATTTCAAGACGTATGAATAATAATACGTTGAAAGAAGCGTTAGCGAAAGGTTTAACTGATTATTATGAATCAACATTATCAGATAATACAAAACAAGAGGCATGATAATTTCAATAATAAATAATTGGTAATTATAATTAAAAACTAACGAGTAATTAATATAAATGAATGTATACGTAACAACTGAATCTGAAAATAAACTAAGAATGTTATTTACTAACATTAAAAGTTTTTTTATTCTTGATGTATAGTCGTTCGTAAGTAGTTTTAAACTAGATCTCAGCAAATAGTCGAATGTATATTTCATTAATACTGAAATATTGAATCAAATTCAATAGGCGTCTAAATTAAAGAAATATCAAGGAATTATTTACATAAATAAAAATTTGGATGAAACTTTATTGTTTAACCTTTAGAATAAATTTAAGAAGATTAAGGAAATAAACAAAATTGTACTTTTAGATAATGGCATATTACCTAAACATACAGACCTGTATAATTTGTGTGAGGAAGTATTTTTCTATGAACGTTTTTATAAGAATAAAATAATAGAATGTTAGGGAATTAAAAAAGATGATAGAGGTAAACCATCTTTAATTATGGACGATAATAATTAAAAAATAAATAATATAAATTATTATTTAATAACTAATTATGATTATTTCCGTTCCAGAATATAAAAAAATAAACAAATACAATAAAAGAAATATATCTACGTTAAACGAATCAATGTTTGATGATTTTGATGATATATTAGGAGATGATGATTATGTATCAACAAATATATCTTCAGAATATGAAGAAAATGAATTAAAACCAAGAGTCGAAAGAATGCTAAATGAATTAGACGTAGATAATTACGAAATTAAATGTACAGGTCATGGTATATTAGTAGATGTCCATGATAATTTATATCTTTCCAATAAAGGATTGAATCGTATGGGAATGCAGTTATTTAAATTCAATGAGGTAGATGGCTCTTGTAATATGACAGGAAATAATTTATCTGATTGGACTGCATTCCCATATATTATTCATGGTAATTGCTATGCAAATTTCAATAATATAAAAACATTTGATGGCGCACCTAAAGTATTAGGTAAAATGATTGCAAATAAACAAAATAAGAAACCAAAATATCCATTAACAAATGATAATTATTTGAAATTTAAGTCAAATCAATTACATGAAAATGATGTATATGTTATTAAGAATAATAAATTCGGTACATTATATTCTATATAGGAAAATGTTAATACATGTATTGTAAAATTTAATGATAATACAAAACAAAAATTTAATATAAATGAAGTTGAATATTTAGGAAATATTGAAAACTTAATTATTTGATAATGGAAACAATTACATCTAAAACTGGTGTTATATATTATAACTATGATAATGACGATGTTTATCATGATAAGAATAAAAAATATTATACTAAATCATTAAGATATAAAACGTATTATGTAGGTGATCCTAGAAATGAAATAAGAGTTACATGGTATGTTTATTATGAAGTATATAAAGATGAAAATGTAACCAATAAGTAGATTGACGTTGAACTATCTTATAGTATAAAAAATTTAACAACTGGTGAAACATTAAAAAATAAATCTGCTGATGAAACAGTAGAATATATTAATTCTTTTACATAGAAATAGTTAGACGAACAAGTAGATAATAATGAAGAATTTGTAAATACAACTGGACATACTGAACAATCAGAAGAAGATCTAGAGGAATATACAGGTGCATCATTATTCGATGAATCTAATATTATAGAAGAAGATATGTATGGCGTTTCTGTATAGGATAATGAATATCACCAAGGAAAAGAAACAGATGTTAATCAACAAATAAAAGATACAGTTGCATTACAGGATGTAACAACATTAGCAGCAGCTTCTGTACAAAATGCAGAAGATGAAGATATTGTTAAGAATGTTACAAATACTGTAACTGAAGATGAAGATGGAAATAAAACGAGTAAAAATACATTAGATGCTGCAATAGGATTAGCATCTGCAGTTGATTAGTTTGGCCATTATCTTGTAAAAGGTGGAATATGCCCTGTTTGCGGTAAACATATTGATTTTATGCCCGGAAATGGTTATTGCTCACTCACATGTGCAGCAAAAGATTTACTTATAAAAATTTCTGAAACATTAAAAGGCGAATATAGAGTAGAGACACCAGAAATAATAGATAGGATTAAAAATATTTTAGATTATTTTAATCTTGTATTAAATGTAGTATAGAAAGTTCCAGATATTTTAGCTGGTACTGCAACTATGCCAAAAGAATATAGAGATTATGTAACAGCAAAAGTAAACCTTGTATTTATAGAGATAAAAAAGATAATTAATTTACTTCTAATAAAGAAAAATGAATTGATTATAAAATTACTAAGACGTATTAAATTCGGTACGGTAGATGATAAATTAGCACCGTTATTTGCAGTTATTAATCAGATTATCAGAGCAGTACAATTAGCAAAGGACGCTTTAGAAAAAGCATTAGCCGTTGCATATAATGCAATTACAAATGTAAGCGGACCGTTCTATATAGGTCCATAGGAATATGGTTTCTTCTTTACTGCAAAGTCAAATATGGCAATTTGTCCTTTTTATAAAACTGATCCAACTGTATATAAAGCTGGATAGTTAGGTAAACCATTTTGGGGTATGGGTGTTATGAATATTGCATTTGATATGAGTAAGTGTCAATTTAAACTTGATATTGGTGCAAAGTCTGCATTACAGAATGTAGATTTTAAGAAAATAAATGAAATAGTTAGAAAGTCATTTCCTCCTATTACAACACCAGAATATTTAATGGATCCTGATTTATTTGATGTACGATTAGCACTAAGCGATCAAAATTCACCTGCTATAGAAAAGTTAGTAAGATTATTAGAAGCTACTATTGTTATTGGAGGTGATTTCTTACCTAGTTATGAACGATTAAAATTAACAAATATTTGGTTCGTTGTCGCTATATTGACAACATGGGGACCAACAACTAGATCAATTTATGGAGATTTTATATTCCATGGATTTATTTAATTTATAAAACTAATTTGCATATAAAGTGATGAGCAATAAAAAATTTCATAAAATTTTATCAGATACTATTACATTACCGTTATTACCTGCATCTAATTTTAATAAAACTAATACCGTTTATTATGCTGTATTAGAAAAAAATTATATACCTATTACATCAGAGATTGAATGTATATATAAACCTGATTGGATTACAGGGTATGAATTTATAAAAGAAGGTGAAAACGAAAATGAAACAAACGAAAAATTAAAATATTACAATAAATTAGTTATTACATCTATTAGTGATAATTCAACAGGAAAATTACGTAAAGATGTAATGGAATTTGCCGTACGTAATAATGTAAGTAGTTTAACACCTATAAATCATATATATGCAAAAGTTTCATAGATTCCTAAAGAAGATATTGATGTTAATTTGGAATTTATTCCTACAAAAGAGCAGGAAGGATATTTAAATAAAGATGGTGGTATAATATCAGGAGATAAATAGGAAATTCATATAAAATATTGGGCAGTATTAAATGGTAGAAATTAGTCTAATGTAACATTAACATTAAATGCCAAATTATTAGATAAAGATAAAATAAAGTCATTAAAAGTTAATTCATCTGATAATACAGTGGAATTAGTATATTTAATAGATGAAAATATAGGTACAGATAAGCAATTAATATTTGATGCAATATTTAAAACTCAATATAATAGTGTTAATCAATCAAAAACAATAATATAGAAGGTTAATACATATACTATTACGTTAGACATTGATAAACCAAATCCTGTATGTTTTAATGGTGATAATAGAATATTAATATATAAATGTACATATACAGATGGTATTAATACTGCATCAAAAGAAATTAAAGATAATTTATAGTTAGAATTTTCATATATTAATACATAGAATCAGATTAATTATAGTGTAATTAAAACTATATATGTTAGAAAGGAATTTAAAACAACTATAAATGTAGATGAAAATTATACAAGTGAACAAAGATATTTAAATGTTAATGTAGTATATGATAATGGTTCTAATAAATTAAAAAGTGCGGTAAAACAAATAATTCAAGATAAATCAAATATAAAATTATAGTATTACGTAGAATATTTAGATAAAAATACATCAGAAAGTCCTTCTACTAATGGAACATATAATGTTTCTGCATTTGGTGAAACAATAAGATTACATTATTATGGTATAATAGCAATTGATGAAAAGAATTCAGTAAAAATCACAAATGTTACAAATACAAAAAATAATATTTCTACAACATATGCAATAGATGCATTAGTTGATAATGTATTATATAATAATGTTACATTAAATGGTGATGAATATATATTAGATATTAATTTTGATAGAAATGAGAAAGCTACTATTGAAAAGACTATAAATTTTAATATGAATAATAGTCTTCATATTCCATCTGCTTCATGTACATTAACATAGGGTGTTCTTTCAATTAATTTGACACTTAAACAAGATAAATGTACAGAAATAATTGGAGGTATACCAGAATATAATAATATAATTTTAACATTTAGAGCTTTCGATACGGAAAAAGATATTACAATAGAAGATATAAATCTATATACAATTACATGTGATAATAATGATGTTAATTTAGCAGATATACAATATGAAATTATAACATATGATAATAAAAATTATGTAGTTGCAAGTAATATAAGATGTAAAGACATATATGATAAAAAAGAAGATAGACGTTTAACATTTACTGTAAAATATAATACAAAAGTTGTTTCTCATGATGTAATATAGAAATCAGTAGTATATGCATGTGAAATTAGACCAAATTCAAATTATGTTTCTGCATTAGGAGAAGATAAATTTGAAGTAATAAGTGTAGGTATTATTAATGATGGTTATTTAGATAAACATTTAGAAACTGCAGTTGATGATGTAAAATTTACATATACAAACAATGATAGTCAACCTAATTATATAAAAGTGATACAAAGTAATAGAAAATTAGTTAATAAATCTTAGTCTATTATACGAGTAGAACCATAGGTTATGAGTGGTGAACATATAACTACGGAGAAAGATATTGTATTTCGTATTAAAGTAAAATATAAAGATTCAGACACTTATTATGATATTAAACAATTATATTTATAGATATATATAGATTTATATAAAGAAAGTAGTTATTCAACTTTATTAGATTATGAATCAAAAAAATTAAATATATCTCCTTTTATTAACAATATAATTTATTATAAATGTTATGTATGTGAAATTAATAAAGCAGACGGAACACTTAACAAAGTAGATATATCAAAATTTTAGATAAAGAGTTTTTCAATTAGTTCTGATGATTGGGTTATTGTATATGAAAATCAAACATATAATAAAGAAGATTATACATATAGAGGTAAAATTACAATACCAATATATATATGTCCTGCTGAGGTTTCATATCAATTTAAGTATGAATAGGGTTATAGTAATATAAATACAAAGTTATCTATTTACAAGCAATTAAATATTTATAAACCTGAGATTAGAACATGCACTGTAGATAATCTTAATCCGTTACCAGGAACATATATTCAATATAGATCTGATAAAGATAGTTCATATAATGATAATAAAAGCATATTGAAAATAGGTACTGATGATAAAAGAATATCATCAAAAGCCTATTCGGTAACGTTATATTATAGAACTGTATTTACACTTATTTTAGAAAATACTGATAATTATATTTACGGTAATGATTATAAAACATATATTGATTTAGATAAAAAACATTTTGTAAGTTTTATAGATAATGAAAATATAACTATTGATAATAATGCTTTTGAAAATGCGGAAGAAGTAAATTTTAATGATTCATCATATTTAAAAATTATATTTGATGTAAATAAAAATGATGGATTATCAACACTAGATATATATAAATCTATAAAATATAAATTTACTGATGATACTATAGATGGAACTACATCTAATGCATTTATTAATGATTAGAATAATGATAATAATAGAATTGAAATATATTAGGATGGCGCTTCACTTGATTTAGTTGCATTTTTTGATAGTAGTAATTCAGGGTCAATAACGAATAATGGTACAAATAGTAGTGCAATTATAACATATAGTGCATATCCATAGTCAAACTAGAATTTACATGTTAGAGTTTTATTAAATGATGAATTACAACCAACATATTCAAGTTATTTTAAGTTTACTTCTGACAGTAGTATATTTTAGATTAATGATGGTATATTAGATTCAGGTTTAAATACATATAAATCAGAATATAATTTAGATGATCTTTATATTGAACCAGATAATAAAACATATACATTATATTATTATTATAATGATGATGTTGCTGCGAATAGAACAAATGATTTAACAGTAATAAGAACATCATTCGGTAGAGATGAAAAATGCGAATTAAAAGCAAATATAAGCAAAACAGAAATAAGTAATAATGGTGACACAGTAACAATTACATTTTATCTACAATACAATAATGATGAAATAATAGATTTAGGTGAAAAAGCAATAGGAAAGTTTATATATAGTTTAAATTAGACTTCACTTACACCAGGTACTAATAATTTTATTGTTACATACGATAGTGAATCAAAAAAATATTCATTTGATTATAAAATTGATGCTAATCCTACAACAGAAGAAAAGACATATACATTTAGTATTCAATTTGGTGATGATGATGAAAAACATAAAAAAGAATTAACATGTACATAGGGTAGTTCAAGTTATAAGTTAAACGCGACAATTAGTCAAAGTACATTATCACCATTGGATGCATTAAATATAAAAATTATATGTAGTGTAGAAAAAGATAATAATGGTGAAATTTATAAAGGTGTAGATCTCAATAATTTCAGTATAACATAGACAAATGAAAATGAAACAAAAGATGAAAATGGAAATAACAGATTAACTCTATTGAATCAACCACCAGAAGGATTACTACAATATCAATATGGAAAAGAATATAAAGTTGCAGATAATAAAACTAAAGATCCTATAACATATAAATTTGAATGTAGTTATAATTTAAATGGACAAAATCTTACAAAATATTTATCAACAACATAGAGTGGTGCAACATTTGATGTATCTATATATGATGGTGAAACTGATTAGTCAAAACAAAATATTGTTAATATTGTAGGTGAAACAAAAACAATAATATATTTTGGATTATTAAATAATAAACATATAATAGATACAGATAAAATAACATTTTTATATGATAATAAAAATTATATAACAGATGTTAGCGGACCCGAAAAAAATGATGATTTTTTAAGTATGAATGTTACTTTTGGATTAAATAATAGTTCTACACAAATACCATATAAATTTACTGCAAAATATGAAGGTAGAGAAAAAAGTATAACATTAACACAAGATTCTGCATTATTTGAATTATATGCTACCGCATATTATATAAGAGATTCAATAAAAATAGAAGATGATGTTGAATTAGATTTAAAATATGATGATAGTGGTTATTTATATATTTAGTATTATGCAAAAGTAAAAGGTGGAACTAAAGTGGATCTGAATAAATTACATTATACAGTAGAACATTCTGTATATGATGATGGTGATATGACATATGAATTACCTATTAATTTTGCATTTGTTGATACAACAGTAGATAATGTTAATAATACAATAATAAATAAGTATAGTTTTTCAAAAAATAATAATGATTCATATGATTATGAGAGATATGTTAATTTTAAAATAACATTTAATTATATATCAAGTGTAGACGCAGTTGAAGTATTAGTAATGCAAGATAGTTCGTATAATATTGCAATGGCACCATTTGATTTTCTTATATTTAAATATGAATTTTTATCACCTGGCGGTTTTTCTACATCAGATAAAAATAAAATGAATAATTAGTTTGGTCATGATTTGGATACTATTACACATATAACTACAAAAACTGATGCATTAATGCCATATAAAAATATAACTAAAGATACAAGTAATAATGTTAATGAAAGTTATGTATTTATAAATGATTTGACTGCCGGTTTTAGTATGACAGCAGGAACAGGAAATACTAACTATAAAGATATAATACTTTTTGGTGGTGATAACATATAGGGTGAACATGAATCTGTATATATTAATTTAAAAAATATTATAAATACAATAAATAGTTATACAGATAAAAAACTATAGAAAAAATGTAGATATATTTATATTGACTTATATGGTCATTGGTATGGAAATATGGGTAATGGTCGTTTACGAATTACATATAATACATATAATATGAAAGGGACTACACCAAATTTATCACTAGATGATTTTATATATTCAACAACTGATACTCCAGTAAATTCTGAAGTTATTATAAAATCAGTAGTAATGGATAAAGACAATTATTTATATTCTTCAAGTCGAACGCATTATACATTACTTGGACGTTTAACATATGATATGAAAAATAAAAGCGGTAATTTAATTTCAAAAACATTATATGGATATACATATAATGAATCTTATGCAGATATTAATGCATCTATTTTTGATGTAAGTGCGGAAGATAAAACCCATGCAAAGTATTATAAATTTGATCGAACATATAAAGATTTAAATGTTACAGCATTAATTATAAGTGGTACTGCATATTAGTTCTTTACAAATCCGCTTATACTTAATACTATAAATATAATAAAAAATGAAATAACTGTACAAGATCAATTAAATATTAAAGATAAAGAAGTTAAACTTAAACCATTTTTATATTCATATTTTCATAGTTTAGATAAAGGTATGCAGTATAATGAAATTACATCAATATCAATAAATACATCAACAACAGATCATCTTATATGCGAAATAGTAGATGGCGTATTTAAATTAAAAATGAAAAAAACATATGTTTATAATACATATAATTGGCCAACTGATAGTGATAAAACAATTGATATTGTAATAAATTATTCACCAATATTAAAGATAAATAGTACTGATAATATAAAACTTATTATTAGAGTCATAGAAATAAAATATATACCAACAACATAATAATATGAATAAATTAATAAAACTTTTAATAGAGAGTTTATTTGATGATATTGACGATATTGTAGATAATGATGTAACATAGTCTGTATTTACATAGAAGGTTATTGAAGATGAATTAAATACATTAAAAAATAAACAATGGAATAAAACAGAATATCCATCAGGTTATTCAGATTTAGATAAAGCAGAAAATTTGTATAAAATAGGAGAATTATATATATCATCTATTACACAATTAGTTTCATATAAGAGATTAGATTATTATGAAATTAGATGTAAATTTGCAGGTTATAATATAAATTATTCATATGATTGTGTAGAAATATCTATGAGAAATCATAAAATATGTTCAATATATGTAACTGATAATATTATTTATAAAATTATAATATATGCTAGTGATGCTAATGACTGCGAATATGTTACATATGGTACAAAAAAACGTTTTGTATATATTAATACATATTTTTTAATGAATGTATATATAAAAAATAATTATACTGTTGAAAAAGTATTTATTGATTTTGAAGATGGAATACCATCAAAAATGAAAGATATTATTATGAGTTCAACAGATGATTATCCTATAACTTCTGATAATTTAAGTTCATATGTAAATACATTTGTTATGTCTAGTACAAATGATTAGAAACCTATATCTATATCAAAAGTATGGAAAACATCATATATAACATTTGAATATAAAAATGTATTTGATACTTTAAAATCATTTGATGATTTCTTGAATTTCCTTAAAAAATTAGGATTTAAGAAATATAGAATGGATTCACAACCATCTATATTACAACCATCTAAATATAAAGGATTTGAATATGGTGAAGATTTATTTAAACAATTTGTAATAGATAATAATTTTGAACAATATACATTTAAAGATTTTATTAAAATTGAAAATATTATAAATAAAGAAACAATTATTTATCTACAAAACAAAGGTTATAATGTCCCAACCTATGGTTATATGACATCTATATACTATGGATCTAAAGAAAAAGGTGAACAAGGAAAAGATGAACATGGTAATTTTATGAAAGTAAGATATATGTTTGAATTTGATGATAAGGAAACAAATGAACATATATATACTGTAAATATATGGAAATTTTATAAATCTGGCTTATGCCTATTAGATAAAGAATTAAGATAATATTAAAATGTGACTTATATCTTGTAATATAAGTCACATTTTTTTATTTAATAAATATTGAAACTATATTTTAGTTTATTATGTCAAAAACACAATTAACACCTAAATAGCTTTTCGAAACTAGAAATACAACAGATGTTTTTGATAGAGCTATTCTCGTAGGTTTATTAAAAGTATTTAATAGAAGATTATTTTACGAATAGAGATGGGATGATACAGAAGAAGGAATAGAAAATGTTTGTGTTCCATTCTTTTATGATTTCGGTGGTTCAAATCAGAATTCAGAAAAATTTATTCAAGATAATTATACAAATTTTACAAGTGATGAATGTACTGATATGGGATTACAAAAGATAGACGGTAACTTTGATTTTTATCCTTAGGGACGTTTATCAATGTCAAGTGTATAGATAGAATCAGGAAACATTACAAACAGATTTGTAATGGGTAAATATACGCGAAGAGAAAACGGTAAGCTTAAATCATATGTTTCATATCTATATTCTATGCCGTTAACATATAGTTTTAATGTAGAAATTCGTTGTTCAACAATGAATGAAGCAATGAAAATAAATCAGGCATATCGAGAATTCTTTTATAAAAATTTAACATTTCATATAAACTATAAAGGAACTGTTGTACCAGTACGCGTAGGATTTCCAGAATCTGCATATCAACCAACTGCAGGTGGTACTTATACATTCGGTCAGTTACCATCTGATACGATGATAAAGGTTCCATTTACAATATAGTGTGAAACATATCAACCTATATTTGACAGATATAATGAAAGACCTGCAGATAATGCTATTAATAATATGGGTTATGCTATATGGGTAAATAGACAACATCCAGAAAAAATAACAGGTCCATTACGTTGGGTAACAGATTTTGAAGATATGATTTTAGTTTCCGGCCAGGATCTTCTTGTGGAATGGAAATATTCATATCAAGATAGAGATCTTCTTTAGGTTGATATTTTATATGAAGATGATAAAGGTGAATAGTTTCTTTTAGATTCTGTAGATAATCATAATTTCTATCACTGGAGAATACCGTTAGATTTTATTGAGAATCCATCTCGTATTGATATTTTAGTACCTAATACAGATGAATGTACAGTTTATACAAATCCTGAAATTTATATGTATCCGGATCCAGAAACACGTATTGTTGATGAATCTACTGTTTATGTATTAAATAAAGGATATTTTATAACAGCAAAACCACAAGTTGACTGTATAATATCATATGAAGATAATAAAGGATAGTTAAAGGAAGTTCCAGCTAAATTAAATCTTAAAAATTTCATGATAGACGAAAATAACCCTATAGAATTTGAATGTTTCGTTTATCCACGAAATGTCAATACAAAAACTGTAAAATTAATTTTAAGAGATCACTATAATACAGAAAATAAATGTGTAAGTGATTCAATACTAATTGTTTAAGCATATTTTTGAAAATATGCTTAATTTTTTCGATAATAAATAATAAAAATACATATTTAAACTTTAATGGGAAAATTAAATAAAAACGAGCTTTTAGAAGGCGTTCGTAATATTATTCAAGAAAGTTTTAATCGAGATACAGAAAACTTCGATGGTACCACTAAGTTCAATATTCATAGATATGTAAATGGACTTATTGAAGAGGGACATAAGAACCCCGAATTAATGAGCTATTTGGTTAACTATAATAATGCACTTGCAAATGGTGCTCAGGATTTTATGCTTTTTGAACAGTTTGGACAAGGACTTGCTAAATACGCAAAAGGTAATAAATCTATTAAGACTGTCATTGAACAGATGAATAATACATTGGCAACTGATGGAGCAAATCTTGTCGGTTATCAACTTATTGAACAGATTGAGAATCCTTTAACAAAAGATAACATTAAATATTTGTATAATCAATATGTAGCAAATAAATGTCAAGAAACAAAGGATAATCTTGTTGAAGCATTGTCTCCACTTGTAGAAGATGGTGATCCGGTTGCAACTAAATTAAATATTCTTCTTACTGAAGAATATTCTATGTCTGCTAATTTTATCCATGCAGATTATGTTAATGAATCTGAAGTAAAAGCATTTGAAAAGAAACTTCAGGAACAACGTGATAAGAAAACAATGGACCAGATTTTCTCAAAGGTTCAGCGTTATATTGATGAGAAACTTGATGAAGATGAAAAAGCACGTTTAACAGAAAAAGATGATTTCTGTTTAAATGCTATTGCAAATAATCAAGGAATTAATCTTTCCGAACATATTAATAACATTCGTCATTCAGACGCTTCATCTAATCAGCGTCTTATGGAAGTTATTAATCTTTATTCTAATGCTATTAATCAGGGTGCATATGAAGAGAGACTTTATGAAACCTTCCTTCAGAACGTATCTAAATTTAATTATTTGCTTCCTGTTAGTAAGGCAATGAAGTCTATTACTGAAAAGGTAGATTCAAAACGTGAAGAAATTACACTTACTAAGATTTTAGAGGAAATGAAGGATGATCATTCTTCATTCATTTATGTAGACCTTATTCAAGAAGATGTTGCTCGTTATGTAAAAGAACCTAATGCTATTAACAGAGTTCAATTACGTAATGCGTTAATGCCATATGCTTCTGATCCTTATATCAATGAAATGTTTAATGTTATCTATTCAGATAATTCACGTAGAGCAAATGAACTTACAGAGAAAGCATTAAATATTAAAGATCAGATTAATATTATTAGAGAAAATGCATCAGTTTCTAATATCTATACACCTGTTCAGTATGTTAAGGAAAATGAAGCAATTTTCAATGTTAACGGACAGTTCTATGTAAAGAAAGGAAATAACATTGCTGTATTAGAAGATAAACTTGTTGATCAGCTTGATGAGAGATTTGTTGAACTTTGCCGTCTTGTAAATGATCCACATGTTGAAATAAATGAAGATCATATTATACTTCACAGTAATGATAAGTATGCAACAATTTTTGAAGGTTATGTTGATATTTATGGACATAAAGAATCAAAAGAAACACTTCGTAATCTTCGAGAAATGTGTATGAAGTATGATGATTATGATACAAACTTTTATATTATGTGTTCTTGCTTATTAGAGAATTTTAATAATATTGCAAAGATTGATTGGGCTAAACATGTAACTCTTAATGAGAATAATAATATTAATGCAGACTTGTTTAAACTTGATCAGAATATATTCATTGCAACACATAATGATGCGATTGGTCAGCATACATTCTACAGAAACGTAAATCCTATTTTCTGTAAGAATAAGTTAAATGAACATATGGGTATTAATGTATCATCATTATTCAGTGATTTACTTCCATCTCAGGATAAGATTATTCTTAAACTTAATGAGACAAAGAATCAGTATGAAGATTCTATCGAGAAGTATGAGGATATGATTGAAAAACTTAATAAAGCTCTTGAATCAGCATCTGATGAAAATAAAGAGAAACTTGAAAAAGCTATTGCAGATGCAGAAGAGAAACTTGATGATATTAAGGCAGAATATAAGGAATGGCAGAAACAAGCAGATGATGTAACTGGTGAAGATAATTCTAATGATACAGATGATGATGAAACAACAGATGACGATTCAACAGATGATGGTACAGTAACAAAGGAGAATCCAAATGAACCTATGTCTGATGAAGAGGTAGATGCATCAAAAGATGAACTTTCACAACCATTAAGTGGTGAAGACGGTGATTCTGAAGCAACTGATAATTTTGATGATGAAGAGTCAGATGAAGGTGTTACTGATGATGAATTTGCAAAATTCCTTGGTAGTAATTCAGATGATGATTCAGATGATGATGAAGACTCTGAAGGTACTGGATTTGATGATGCAGCAGCTAATGCAATTGATGCAGATAGCGATTCAGATGAAGATGAAACTGATTTTGAAGATTCAGATGATGATTATGATTCTGATGACATATTTGGTTCTGATGAAGACTCAGATGATGATTCTGATGAAGAAGCATTTAAAGAAGTTAATTTTGATGATGATTCTGATGATTCAGATTCTACCGATGACGACGAAGATATATTTGAACCAGAAGATTCTGATGAAACTGAAACAGATGATGAAGATGAATTTGGAAATTCTGAAGATGATGAAGAAACTGCATCAGAAGATAATGATGAAGATACATATAATTCAATGACAACTGTTGATATGGGTAATGATTCAGATGACGAAACTGCTGAACCTGGTGATGAAGCAACAGATGTATTTGGCGGTGATACAGAAGATCCACTTGGAACAAATTCTGAAATTGAAGATATTCCAGCTAATACACCTAAAACAGTTGAAGATGAGAAAGAAGAGACATATCAACCTAAATTCTCTTATAAGATTGCAGATGTAATGTTTGATGAGAATGTTAAGGATGGTAAGAAAGAAAAATCAGGTTCTGTTATTGTAATTGTTCCTATGATTGATGGTACAGGTAAGAAGTATGTAGAGAACAAGACAATTGAGTTCTACTTGGATGATGATAATAATCCTATTCTTGATAACGAGCCTATGACAAATGAACTTTATGCTGCTGTTATTGATGCAATTAAGAATCATCCTGATTATAGTGATGTTTGCGAAACTGCTGAACCTGCAAATGAAGAAGTAGGTCCAACTGTTGCTGCACAACTTGCAGACGATGATGATGAAGATGATGATTGGGAAGCTGCATATTTAAGAGATGGAAATGATGAAGATCGTGAAGAATATTCTCAGAAATTAGATTCAGACGATGATGATGACGATGATGATTGGGAATGGGATTATCCATTAACAAAGTTATCAGATGAGGATGATGATGATAATTCAGATAATGATTCTGACGATGATATGTTCGGTTTTAAAATGTCTGATATAACAGATGATGAAGATGATGATTCAGATGAAGACGATGATGATTCAGATGATAAAGAAACTGTAATTATTCCTACATATAAATCAGGAAATACAGAGATTGAATTACCAGCACCTTCTGCAGACGGAACAGAAATTCCAGAATCAAAAGAGGTTAAGGTAAAGAAACCACTTAAAGAACATAAGTCTATTAAGATTACTCCTGTATTTAAAAATAAGGCAGGTAAAAGTTTTTTCTTAAATGAAGCTACCATCAAGGCTTCTAAATCAAAGGATTAGAAAGGTACTCCTCTCACAGAAGAGATAATTGATGGAAGTACCACAAACGAGATTTCTACATCCGATTCTACCGGTAATAATCCAATAGAAGATTATAATGAAGAAACAGATTATGATACATTAAGTAAAATGCAGGTAAAGGCAATAAAATCTGCTGAAAAAGCAAATGAAGACGGAAATAATGTTATAGTTACTGATTTAGCAACAGAAGGACATGATTCTGATACAGTAAAGTATTTTATTATTTCTGATAATTATGAATCTAGTGATTCTGAATCATATGCAATTTACCAAATTGGTGCAGATATTTATTACCGTGATGCAAAAGAATTTTATCAAATAATTGAAGATTTCAAAGATGAAGTTCCTGGACAAACAATAGAATCATTAAAAGTCGATTATGCAGATAAAGGTGAACAACTTACATCTTATAGCATAACAGATAGTGATGATTGTATGTTTATCATATCTTCTATATTCAGTGCATTAACAGGAAAATCTTATGATAGTAATAATAAGTATATGAATGAAAATTGTAAGATTAAACGTTCTACAAAAGTCGATTCAGATAATGATATTGATAATTCTAAAGTAGCGAATGACGCTAAATATGGAACCAAAGAAGAAAATGATTTTAAACAGGAAATTGAAGATAAACAAAAGAAAGATGGTTTAGTCGGTGCATTAGATCCACAACAGGATGAAAATGAAGCAGTAAAACCAAAACTTCCTAATGTAAATCTTGTTACTGAACATAACAAAAATCCTTTCTTAGAAGAAGGAGCTGTTATTGAATATGAAGTAAACGATAAAGTTCTTTATAAAAATGAACCTTGGACTGTATTTGCTGTAGATGAAGAAACTGGTGATAAACAAAATTTGAAAATTACAAAGAATGGTAAAACCATTGATGTAACTTCAAAGGATATTAAACCAGATCCTTCACAATTTAAGGATATTGACAATACGCCAGACCAATTTGAATTCGATAAGAATAATTTAAATAAAACACCAGAAAATCCTAAAGCTGAAAAAATGGCGGATTTAAATGGAAAGACAGTTGAATGTAATATTGTAGTAGATTCAATGGTTTTGAAAAATACATTAAATGGTGAAAGATTTAAAGCAAATCTCAAAGATATTCTAGAAGGTGTAGATGACGTAAGAGTTTATGTAGGTGATAAAGAAGAAACATGGCATAAAGACAATATAGACATTGATGTTGAAGATTGGATTCCTGCTGTAATTGCTTCTGAAAATGACGAACCATTACGTAAGATTAAAGTAAATCCTAAATCATATGTAGATACTACAGATGATACAGACCTTGTAGATTGTACAGTTGCAGGTAAAGTAACACAATTACCAAAACATGCAATTCGTATTTTAGTTTAATTCTAATTAGACTTTTTAATATTTAATATATATGATAAAGAGTAGGTACATAAATGTAATATGTATCTACTCTTTTTTTAATTATAATAATATGAGAACGTGGTTAACAGAAAGTGAGCAAATGAAAATAAATGATGTATATGGCGGATATTCTCCATCATATAAACATGTTCATATGTGTTTTTCACATACTACTTCACTTAATAATATAGATTATGAATTTGATTTAGTATTGACACAGCGTACAACATCATACAATGATTTACATTTTGGTAATTCTAATTATTATAGAGTTAATACAAAATTATCATATAAAAGTTGGACACTTGAACAAATGATAGATTTACTACCATCAACTATATATTGTGATAATGAATATAATGCAGTTAATATAGAGGAAACAAAAAATTATCATACATTAAAATTACATATAATTAAACAAAAAGACGAAAATAAAGATATTGATTATATGTATAAAATATTATATAAACCTATTAATACAAAAGGTATATATAAACACATTAAAATAAAAAAACATGAATTTAAAGATCCTGAACTTGAAGGTGATGAACTTATTTTACTTGTATATGATTTAATGTTATGGTGTATTTCACATGGACATTTACCAAGTGCAAATAAAAATTAAAATTAATAATTAAATAGACAAAATACATATTTGTTCATATAAAAAATACATGAGAGTCAAAACAGCAAATTAATTAGAAAATATATTATTTGTAAGATAATCCTTGATATGGTAAATAGACTCTTGTTTGTTATTAAAAATGAAAGTTAAGTCCGCAATTTTTAATTTAATATAATTTTTTGGTAATTAATATTTAAACAACTTTTGTAATAACAAAATTTAAAAAGAAAAGATTATGACACTTGAAGAAATTTTTGCAATGAAGACTACAGAGAATGGTGATAATGCATATAATACCACAATGAATCCTATGTTGGATATTCTCTTTATGTCAGAATATTATAGTAAGCATCTTGATGAAATCCCATATATTGGTACTTCTATGACTGCAAAGTTGTTTGCTATGATGATGCGAGATCCTCGTTTTGGATTGGGTAGACGTGAACTTGGTCGTCGTCTTATGTTATTGGCCGAGGTAACACCATCTGATGTAGTAAAAGCGGGTCGTTTCGATGATTTGTTTATTGGATGGGAACAGATGGGAGATATTTCATTTGCAAAAATGTGTGAGTTTTTGTATAGTGAAATTAAGAATGGTAACGAACTTTGTAAGAAGTGGATGCCTCGTTATTCATCTAAGAATCTTATGCTTGCTCGTAAGATTGCAAAGCAGTTTCATATGAATAAGCAGACTTATGGACATTTCATTAAGTCTGATACAACAGAAAATAAGTTGTCACGACATAGAACCGAAGAGATTATTTTCTCACAGGTTCCATCTCTTGCAATGATTAAGTATTTTAAGAGATTTTCAACAGGTGAAGATACAAAGGTAAGGTTCCAGAAGTATCTGGAAGATGTTCGTTCAGGTAAGCAAGAATTGAAGGTTTCTACTACAAATGTTTATGACATTTATAAGAATCGTGATAAGATTGATCCTGATTTGTTCTTCTCAAAGATTGAAAAGATTTCAGGAAGTTGGATTCCTGTTGTAGATTCATCCGGTTCAATGCAAGATAGTAATGATAGTTATGGAAAGGCTTTAGCTGTAGGTCATTATCTTGCAAAGTGTTCAACATATGCACCTGATACTGTATTAAGTTTTTCTTCACACCCTGTATTGTTGAAGCTCGGCACAGAAAATACTTATGTAAAGGGTGGTTATTGGGGAACATCACCAAAATTTGCAAAGCAACGACTTTTTGAGGAATCTCAGTATAAGAGAGAACTTGAATCAATGTATACAGGCGATTGCTCTAATACAGACTTTGGCGCTGTATGTGCAAAGTTGAAGGAACTTGATTCAAAGAATGCACCAGATTGGATTGTTGTATTGTCAGATATGGAGTTTGATAGTGGTTCCAATCAAACAAAGGATGAAATGATGAATATCTTCAAGCAGAATAGTATGAATACTAAATTAGTTTGGTGGTCATTTAATTCACGTAATACAACAGTTCCAGAAACAGATAAGTATGGTAATGTTTTTATGTCGGGATATTCACCAATGTTGCTTAAGTTTTTGAAAGTTGGATTTGATGGACAGAAATTCTTGAATACTCTTATTGATGAGTATTCAAAGAATATAAATAAGTAAAAAAATTAATAGTTAAAGTATTTTTATATAATACTTTAACTATTTTTATTATATGAAAAAAGATACAAGAAAATATAGATATAGAAGATTAAATACAATATATTAGACAACTAATATATTTAAAGGTGAAGATGATTATTATCACTATTTATATAAAATATATAATAAAATAAATTAGAAAATATATATAGGGATTCATTCTACAAAAGATATTAATGATAATTATTCTGGTTCTGGGTACGCTTTAAATGAAGCATATAAAAAATATGGTTCAGAAAATTTTATAAAATATATTATACAGTTTTTTAATAATAGAACAGACTTATTAAATAAAGAGTCTGAAATTGTCAATGAAGAATTTATAAAGGATTGTAATAATTATAATTTATGTTTAGGAGGAAATGCACCTTTAACTAATCATGTTGTTGTAGTAGACCCACATACAAATGAAACATTTATATGTTCAAAAGATGATTATAGATATATAAATGGTTTAGTTGAACATATAAATTCAGGAACGCGAAATAATAGATATGGTTGTCATTAGACTGAAGAATTTAAAGAACATATGCGAAATATTATGAAAGGTAAATTATCAGGTAAAGATTCACCATTTTATGGTATTAAACGTTCTAAAGATATTTGTGACAAAATAAAAGAGTCAAAAAAAGGGAAAATATGTATTCATAAAGATAATAAAAATAAATATATAAATCCAACAGATTTAGAATATTATATTAATAATGGATATATAAAAGGACCATGTTAGAAATCAATAGATAATGCTTTAAAAGCACGTCAAGAAAAATTATGTAAAAATATAAAACCAAATATAGGTAAACATTGGTACACAAATGGTATAGATAATGTTTTAATAACAGATGATAAAATATAGTTTTACATAAATAATGGATATTATCATGGTAGAAATAATTATAGAAATAAAGTAAGTGAAACTATTTCATAAGTATATAAATATATTTTTTAAAGGGATAAGAGTTTTAACTGAACTCTTATCCCCTTTTCTTTTTACAGTTATTCAAATGAAATAAATATTAAAATAACATAATTAAATAAATTAAAAATGTATATATTTTAGATTCTTTCCTATTTTTTCAAAAAAGTTGGAGACCAGGAAGCAATTAAAGAGTTTATTGATTAGTTGTTTAAGATCCCAAAAGCTTTAAGAAATTTACTTGGTATCGTTATTTTGCTGGGTGTAATATATTTTAGTTATTCTAAGATATATACAAATGAAATATAGGAATTAAGAACAGAAGTAAAAAATGTAAAAGTTTTAGTTGAAGATGCAGTAGATAAAGATGATTATGCAGATGATATTTACTATCTTTTAGAGGTGATAAATATAGAGGAAGAAATTAATCGACATGCATATCAAACTATGCAATTAGAACTTGATTTAGTTTATCGATTTGTTTCATAGAATCATCCAGCAGATCCAATGTTATTAGATATTAAAGCATTAAAAGAACGTAATGAATATACATATCATTTCTTTGGTGAAAAATATAAGAGAGCAATGGATCGTTGTAATAATAGTGCAAAATATAAAAAAATTGAAGTTGCAGATTCATTAGAATTTAAAGATAAATAATTAAAGAGTTAATACAGTGGAAATAATAAATTAAAATTAAATCTCTTTAATGAAAAATGATTGATACTAATTAGACACAAAAATGTTATAATTCATTTAGTTGCATAGGTTCTATATTGATAATTTTATTCGTAATTGGCTCTATTATATGGGATATTTGTGTAACTAAACCTGCTATGCGAGAATCAATAGAAGATATTCGTGTAGAAGTAAAAGATATACATAAAAAACTAAATACTAAATTTGCAAGTGATACTATTAGTTTTTATGATGCTTATGTAAAAGTTCAACAAGATAGAGCATTTGCAAAAAACGATACAATTTCTAAGTAAATTTCTTTTTTAATTATTTTAATATAGATAAATAATTAGATAAATAACATATACAACAGAATACTTAATAAATTAATTATTATAATTAATTCTACTGAATTAACCATAATAAATTAAAATGGTTATATTTAAAGACTAGATTTTAATAAGATATACTTATAAATAAAAAAGTGTAATTATATGGAAATCAAACGTTTAATATAGTGATTTCGTTATGTAAATAATTTGATTTAGTAATCTGAGTTAACAATTACACAGGTAAATTCAAATATTTACCTTTATTATATTGAATAAATATTTAAACATAAGTTTTAAATCAAATTTTTTATAAAAATAACTTAGATAAATATTTTAAGAAATTCAATATAAAATTTAACAAAAAATTAATAAACAAAATTTTAATATGAAAATCAAAAGTAATAAGTCTGTTGCATAGGCTTACGAATCATATGTAAATCGTGCAACTGCTAAGAATAGCGACAAAGCTATCTACGAATCATGGGCACCTACTATTAAGAAGATTACAGGTGTTGAAGATACTGATAAACTTGCTTGGATGTCTCAGCTTGCACATAATACAGCTAAGTTGAATGAGGATGCATTTGTAATGCCATCTAATGCATATTCACAGTTCGGTGGAACATATCAACCATATAATAACCTTTATAATACACTTGGTGTTGGTGATCCAGTTCCTGCTGGCAAACCTGCTTTAACTGGTGCTGACTACGCAGATAATAAGAACCTTGGTTCTGGTGATAAGTATCCTACTTTGTTACCTCTTGCTCTTAAGGTTGCTGCTAAGACTATCGGTTTCGAGCTTGTAAATACAACTCCACTTGACGGTCCTACTGGTGTTCTTCCTTATATGGATTATGTATATTCTGGTTCAAAACAGCCATTTGGTGCTACACCTGCATATTCTGCTGGAACACAGAATCCTAAGGCAAATTCTCAGTCAAATGCACCTTTTGAGATGTATGGTCTTCCTCATGCATTCAAAGCTTCTATCGCTCCTGGTGAGGCTACAATCGCTGATGGTTCTACAACTGATTCATCTGCTGCTGTTAAGCTTTCTCCTGCACAGATTAAGCGTATGTTGAAGGGTGCTTCTGCAATGCCTGCTGGTACAACTCTTGTATCAAAGATGGATGTACTTGATGGTGGTATGCAAAATCCAGCTCATAAAGCAGACGAACTTGTTGTTGAGTTCGTTGGTTGGTCTCGTATCGATGGTGACCCTATGTTCAAGGTTGTTTCTGGTACACAGTCACTTGGTGCATATTTCAACGGTGGTGCACTTGATTTTGAAGCAGTTTATACTCCTGTAGGTTCTGCTGAAGAAGTAAATGTAGTTCTTACACTTCACGCTCCTCGTCTTATCTCAATGCTTGAGGATCAGATCCAGGGATTCACTGGTGCTGGTGAACGTGACCGTGATGCATGGTATGGTACATATCAGGATGGTACTACACTTTATGAACCAATGAGTCGTGGTACTGGTGAGCAGACAATGGCTCGTCAACTTTCACTTCAGTTGTTTACAAAGCATGTACAGGTTGGTACAATCATGGTTGGTTGCGCTGTAACACAGGAACAGGTAACAGACCTTCAGAAACAGTGGGGTATTGATGTTATTAAGATGGTAGAAAATGCTGGTATCAATGAGCTTTCTGCAACTATTAACCGTCATATCACATCTCGTTTGTTCGCTCTTGGTTGGAAGAACCACTACAAGCTCGTTGAGGTTGAAGGTCCTGCAGCTAACTTGAACTTAAGTTTTGACCCATCTTATACTGCAACTTCTGGCGTTCGTATGACTCCTGCTCTTGCAATTCCTCAGTCAGAACAGAATGATCCTACTGGTGTTGCTTATAAGAGCTATGTAAACGTTGCACTTCCTTACAAGCCAATGTATATTCCTTCTGGTGCTGCTTTCGAAAACCGTGATACTCTTCTTAAGAGATTAGCAGTTAACTTCCTTGCAGCTTCTAACTGGATTCTTCAGAGAGGTCGTTATGGTGCAGCTACATTCGCAGTAACTAACATTACAATCGCAACTCTTCTTCAGAGCAATGCTAACTATACATTCTCTCCTGTTGCTAACACAATTTCACAGAATGGTGGTTCACTTTATCCAATCGGTGGAATGTTCGGTTTGACAATCTATGTAGATCCTCTTATGGGTGGTTCTGATAACCGTGTACTTGTTGGTCGTAAGGGTGGTAAGGATGAGCCAGGTGTTCATTTCTGTCCATACGTAATGGCTGAATCAGTTCAGATTATCGCCGAGGGAACAATGTCTCCAAAGTTAATGATAAAATCAAGATATGCTCTTGTTGATGCAGGTTTCTATCCTGAAACTCAGTATCTTACATTCTGTGTAGACGTTGCTGGACTTTGATAATTTTATCAAAACAATAGTATATAATAAAGTCTCTAAGATTAACTTCTTAGAGACTTTTCTTTTTATATATGTATAATATATAAAAGTATAACTATACTTAAATGGAATCAAATTTAGATGACTATAGAAAAGATTTTAATATAAGACAATTTAATAATTTATTACGATACCATGAAGATCTATTAGATACATTAAAGAAGAAAACATCATTCTTAGATGAACATAATCCTTCTAATCCAGAACGTGTATATTGCTGGTATCATAATATAGCAGAAATTCAAAAATGTCCTCATTGTGGAAAATCCAGAAAATTTCATAAATTTACATATGGATATTTTCCTACATGTGGTTCAAAAGAATGTCGTGCAAAATCTGTTGCATATGGAAATAAGTTTAATCATAATTTTGTAGAAATACAAAAGAAAATGAGAGAAACATATGCAAAAAACCATAATGGTTATACGCACAATATGCAAGATCCTGAATTTAAAAAGAAATTTTTTGATGATTTTAAAAAGAAACATAATGGTGTATTATGTGGTGTTCAAACTGAATTAGCAAAACAAAACAGAGAGAAATCAACATTAGAAAAATACGGTTGTAAATATGCTTTATCATCTAAAGATGTAAGAGATAAAATATATGAAAAATATGGTGATGATGCAAAAATCAAATTTGCAAAAATCGCTACTGATACACGTAAAGAAAACACATTAAATGACATTATTAAAAAGATTGAGGAATTAAATTATACATATATTTCAAATAATAATAATTTATTTAAAATTAAATGTAATAAATGTGGACATATAAATGAAATTACAAGACAAGCAATAAACTATTACTATAGGAATAGTAATCATATATATTGTAATAAATGTGAATATAAAGAATTAACATTCAGAAGTAATTTTGAAAAAGAAGTAGTTAGTGAAATAGGAAATCTTATTAAAGAAACAAAATATTCTGTCATAACAAATAAACATATTTATAATGGTAAAGAACATTTTGAAGTTGATATATTAATTCCTGAGTTAAATTTAGCAATAGACTGTAATGGATTATATTGGCATTCTGAATTACAGAAAGAAGATAATTTTTATCATTATAAGAAGAAAGAATTTATTGAAAACTGTGGTTATTCTTTGATTTATATATGGGAAGATGATTGGAATGATATTTATAAGAAAGACATTATATTAAGCCGTCTATCTAGTAAATTAAAATTAAATAAACATATATATGCAAGAAAATGTTTAATTAAAGAATTGACGCCTAAATTATATAGAGATTTCTGTAATGAAAATCATTTACATAGATCTGTTAATGCTTCAATAAAAGTAGGATTATTTTTTAATGATGAGTTAGTTGAAGTTGTAGGTTTAGGTAAATCTCGTAAATTAATTGGTAATAATAAAGATGAGGTTTCATATGAATTATTACGTTTATGTACAAAGAAATATATTAATGTTATAGGTGGTTTTTCTAAATTAATGAATTATGTTATTAATAAATTTTATTTAAATTCAATATATAGTTATGCAGATTTATCATGGATAGATTTAAAAGGTACATCATACATTAATAGTGGGTTTTATATAGATAAAGTTATTGATAATGAATATTGGTGGGTTGTTAATAATATAAGAGAGAATCGATTGAATTATACAAAGAGTAAATTGGTATCATTAGGGTATGATAAGCATTTAACAGAAATTGAAATAATGCATTCTTTAAAGTATTATAGAATATTTGGTCCTGGAAATTTAAAATTTATATATAAGAAAGTAAGTCCATAAGATCTGTTTCTTATGGACTTTAATTTATATTTTTTGTTAAAACAAATGAGTTTTTTTAACATATAAATATTATTAGAAATAATAAGGTATTATTATGCAATTAAATGATTATATAAAACAATATAATAATAAAGAAATAAGTTTAAGACAGTTAATTTATATAGTTAAAAATAATGAAGATGTAAATAAAGAAGTTTATGATTTCACAGATTTTTTAACACATCATGAAGATATATTAGAGAGATTATATTATGTTATTCATGATTTGCATTCTGTTGTAACATGTAAGTTTTGTGGTAAGAAAGCAAGATGGAGTGGAAGAATAGGAAACGGTTATAAAGGAACATGTGATTCATCTATATGTAAATCAAAGTATAATTCATTATGTAGAGAACAATATAAAGACAGTTTTAAAATTGCAGAACATCGAGATGATAGATTTAAGGAATGGCAGAAGTCTATAGATAATTCTGAATATATGAATGATTATGTTGTTATTAATCATATTATATATGACAAGTATGTTGAACTTATAGATAATCCTATTATATTAGATTATTTGAATAATAGATTTGATGATTCATCTTCTATTCTTGAAACTGTTCAGCGAATAAGGAAAGGTGTTTATGAGAAACCTAAATGTCCTGTTTGCGGTAAACCTGTTATTTGGATAGGAAAGAATACAAAATTATATACGAAATATTGTTCTACAAGTTGTGCAAGTAAAGCACCGCGTTTTAAATATAAACCTGTTTTGTTAGTTAAATATACTGTTGATGATAATATAAATGAAATTATTGAAAAACAGGATTTAGTAGAAACCAGTATTCAAGAAGTATTTCCAGTTAAAGAGCAGAAGAAAGTCAAAGAGACTAAACATAAAGAGGTTAAAAAAGAAGATAAACCTGAAGAAAAGAAGAAAGAGAAATCAGTTAACAAATATACTGATATTTCTGAATTATTAAGTAAACCTAAATATAAACCTGTTATTGTAAACGGTGAAGAAGAGACAGAAGATAACTTATGTAAGAGTGCGAATTGCACGACTGCACATTGTAATGAAGTTGTTGATAAGTATTTAGACAGAGAATTTGCAAAGATTCAGGATATATATTTTCCACCTTCTACTGTACATCCTGTTACTTATGAAGAATGTATTAAAGAATTTGAATATATTAAATCAAAAGATAGAGATTTGCGCACACCTTCTAAAATTATAAAGAAGTTCCATAAGTCTATTATATATGCACATATTGATAACAGTATATCACCATATGAAGGATGGAATAAAATCAAATCAGATAAGGAATTATTTAGGAAACTTCTTGTTAACAGATTGAAGTTTGCTGATTGGTATAAATCAGAAGGAAGGAAACATTTTATTGATGAATGTTATGTTCCTGATTTTATTTATGGAATAGGATTGAATGCATCAAGGATGTTTCAGACTGTTACTTATTTTAAACCTGATCTTGCAAAGTTTCTTATAAAGAAATATCTTAATGAGTTTGACACAATATTTGATCCGTTTTCAGGGTATAGTGGTAGAATGATTGGAACATTGGCATGTTGTAAATCATATATAGGTAGAGATTTATGTGAATCGAGTGTAAAGGAAAGTAAGGAAATATATGAATTTTTGAAACCTGTTATTGATTCTGATTTATTATGTAACGTTACATGTGATTTAGATATTGCTGATTGTTGTGCGAATACAGGTAAGTATCAGTGTTTATTGACATGTTCACCATATGGAAATATTGAGAATTGGCCTGGTGTTGAGTCTGTTAATAGGGATTGTGATGGTTGGATAGATATTTGTTTGAAGAATTATGATTGTGAGAAATATTTATTTGTGACAGATGATTTGATTACTAAATATGTTCCATATATTAAAGAAACATTGACAAACAGATCTCATTTCGGTTCTAATAAGGAATTTGTTATTATAATAACGAAAGAAGAGAAAGATAAAATTATAGAGAAGTTATAATATATATGAAGGTTGAATATTACGCATAATATTCAACCTTTTTATATTCAAATTTATCAAATAATTTCTTTAAATTAGATTTTTCATATTCTTTAATAGGAATATCTGGTAATGTTTTATTTAAAAATATATCTATTCTATTTTTAATATTTTCTATAAATTGTTTAGTTGTATTAACATTATATATTATTTTATAAATATTTTCTAATTCTTTATCTAAATGATTTACATAATTATTATCAAGTAATGAATCTATAAAATCATATATTTTCTTATATTCTCGCTAAATAGATGTAACTCTATTATTTACATCTTTATCCATTAATTCTTTTATTTCATGATATGTATATTTTTCTCGAAGTATTTTAATATTATCAATATCATTATACTTTT
>ERZ840057.817-NODE-817-length-29667-cov-14.243820_pt1 | contig 29667 bp, 52 predicted proteins | sample MGYA00519907_ERZ840057 | MGnify/ENA primary metagenome ERZ840057 (study PRJEB31850, sample SAMEA3708862) | human gut metagenome | biome: human gut; feature: human-associated habitat; material: faeces | place: China | collected 2014 ...
CTTATGAAGATTATAATAAAGGAGAATAGTTAACATTTGATAATGTAAAATTACCGTTTAATCCTGATTGTATTTGTTTAACATTTAAATTTAATAATAATTATACAAGAATAGAATATATATAGGTTTATCCATATATGTATAGTACCAATAAAACACGTATAAGTGATGATGATTTTTATGCTATAAAATTCGCAAATATATTATATGATGAATATAATATTATAACTGATAAAATTATATATGGTTATGATGATATTACATATAATAATGTGAGAGATTCTTTTTGTGTAATATATAATAGAAGGAGAGCGAAGTCAAATAATGATTATACAATATCAGATGGATTTGCCAGTAATTTTCCAAAATTATTAAATATAAAATCAGAATGTATAGCAAATATAGTATATGTAAGACAATTATCTATATAGGATGAGACTACATGTATTTCATTACTTAATTCATTACTTAAACAGTTTAATAAAGTAATGGTAAATACATGTACAACTTGTATAGATAATACACCTATATATCAATTTGATAAAAAGAATTCTAAGTTTTTTGATATATTAGTTGGTAATTCTGAAATAAGATATGATGGAGATGATTATGCTGTTATTGATAAAAATATAATAAATAAATTAAAATAGGTATCAGAAAAAATGAATAATACTTAGTTATATAAATCATTAATTGAATCTATTGCAGTTAGTATTAAACGTAGTTTAAATGAAGATAGATATGATTATGCACATAATAATTCTTCACCACATTTAAAGGAAAGATTAAATAGTGTACTTAAAAATAAATTTGGTAAATCTACATTTTTTAATAAATCAGCAAGACGAGGAAACCAAGATTTTATAGTGAGAAATATTAATGCTTTAATGGAATTTCCTTCTGTATTTAGTGTGGCTGTTGCAGAAAGAAAGAAATCAAGTGAAGATAATTTCAGAATTAATATTTCAAGAAAAGGAGAATTAGATATATTGTCTGATGATAGTATAAAATACATTTTATTTCCTAGATATATAGGTACAAGTAATATTGATTATATTGTTTATATGTTGAAGAAAGAAGATGTACAATAGATATATGATAATCTCACATCAATTTTAAATAGATGTAAAGAAGAAATTAAACAAGGGAAGAGAGATAGAAAAACTATTAAAGTAAATAAGAGTATTTCTGATAAGTATAAAAATTTCTTAGCACCAACTGCAAGTGGAGACGGTGTTTGTTTAAGTAATAATTGCTTAAAAGAATTATCTGTATTTACATTCAAATTATATGATAAGATGTATTAATTATGGAAAAAAGTAAAGTTTTAATAATGCTAGATATGGGACATGGAAGTTCAACACCAGGAAAATAGAGTCCTGTATTTGATGATGGTAAAACATAGTTAAAAGAATATGCATATGTTCGTGCAATAGGATATGAAGTTTACAATAAGTTAATTTCAGAAGGATATAGATGTTATATTGTTCATCCTGAAGTTGAAGAAATTACAAGTCAGTCATATGATTTAAATCTTCGAGTTCAACGTGCTAATAAAAAGTATTTAGAAGAAAAAGCAAAAGGAAATAAAGCAATTTTTATTTCTATTCATGTAAATGCAGCTGGTAATGGTTAGTGGATGAATGCACAAGGATGGTCTGTTTATACAAGTAAAGGTCAAACATCTGGTGATAAATTAGCAACATGTATTTATGAAGCTGCAGAATCTAAATTAAAACCTTTAGGAAAGAAACTTCGTCCTGATAATTCAGATGGTGATCCTGATCAAGAAGCAAATTACTATGTATTATCAAAAACTGCATGTCCTGCATGTTTAACAGAAAATATGTTTATGGATAATAAAGAAGACGCTACATGGTTATTAAGTAATGAAGGTAGAAATATAATTACAGATATTCATGTAGAAGGTATAAAGAAATATATTGCAAGTTTATAAAAAATAAAAGTTGATAATATCCAAAATTATCAACTTTTATTTTTTTATATATAATATTAAATGATAAAATTTCATTTTTCATAAATTATAAAATCATTTTTGTTCTATCTAATACCTATGGTAGCATTGTATCAAGTATTTCATCTCTCAAATAACCTATTTCCTCTAATGTGTCAAATGCTTTTGTCATATCATCTTTGTCTATAGCGATAAGAAAGTATCCATTTCTGTCTTTTCCATATAATAAATCTGTATCTTTAAAAGCACGTTTGAAATCAGCCATTCCTTTTAATATGTGCGAATCGTCTGGAGCAATAAGATCACCCATATATATTTTTGCAGTATGAATATTAGATTCGTTTAACCATTTATATTTTTCTGGGATTTTATAATATGATTCATTTGTTTGCGATAGTTTCTATAACTATGCTAATTTCTAATCTTGAAAATTCGCAATATCAATAGCATGTTGTTTAGTAATATCATTTATTTTTTTCATGATATTTAATACGTCTGCATCTGTTGCAACAGGGTCATATGGTCCGGTTGGTGTTTTTTTAGATGCAGTAACTTTAGCAGCATCTAAAAGTTTCTGCTATGTATTTAAATCCTATTGAAATTTATTTTCATTATCTTGCAATTTTGCATTGAGACTTTGAATTGTTTCATCAGATTCAACAGATTTAAAAGATGTATTATTTGTTGATGTATCTTTATTATCAGTTGTTGATGAAGTATTGTTAGAATTATTAGTTTGCTATTGCTGTTGTGTATCTGTACTTACATTTGAATCATCTTCATTTAGTTTTTTTATAAAATGTCCAGTTTTTTGATTGTAAACATATTTAAATTTTTTAACCATATTTTAGATTCATTTATTTTTATTATAATGTAAATTCAGTTTTATCAAAATAATCTTCACAAACAGAATTATAATATTTTTTCTTATTTGCAATCTCAAGATTTTCCATAAGATTCTTTCTAAATGAATATGCAGCTTTTAAACCTGCATTAACATTTGTTTGAGGTTGAGCAGGTTGCTATGCAGGTTGTTGAGGTTGAGCAGGTGCTGCTTGCTGCTGACCATTCTATTGATTATTTGCCTAATCATTATTTACACCACCAAACGCTTTAAATCCTTCTAAGAATTGTTTGAATGTATCTTCTGTTGGATTTTGTTTAAATGTTCCCCATGCTTTGATAGCATTATCAGCATATTGATTTCCTTGTTTAAAATCTGGAATATCTTTTTGAATTTCATCTGGAAGATTAACAGAAATCATCCACCATGTATTTTCCATTTTTTTCAACACATCTGCAACTTTCTAAGCATTAGGATTAGGTTGTTGCTATTGCTGTTGATTATTTTGATCTGCTGGTTGCTGAGGTGTGTTAGTATTATTAGGTTGAGCTGGTTGCTATGCAGGTTGTTGGGGTTGAGCAGGTGCAGCTGGAGTTGTTGTATTATTTGCAGGAGCAGGTGTTGCCGCAGGTTGTGCTGTTGTTGCTGGTTGCTGCTATGTAGTCTAATCATCCTCAAAAATAGGTTTACGTCTTCTAATCTTTATCATTTCTTATTTAACTTTAATTTTTCTAAATAAACTGTAGCTTTTTGTGAATCTACATTTTCTTTTAATAAATCTATATCAAATCCGTCTTGAACAAGATTTTCTAATAAGGAAATATAATTTTCTTCAAGAGGTGTATAAAAATAAACGCCATCACTGACTTTATTATATTGAAGTTTATGTTTCCTTACATAACGTACTAATGCTTTATCAACAGATGAATGAGCTTCATCTAATGTAAAATCATTTAAGTATATTGAAAAACTATTATCATTTTGATATTTCATATTTTCATATAATGCTTTCTTAAATTTTTTATTACATTTTGATTCATAAAGCATTTTTACCTATTTTGATGAAATTGTTTTTGCATATTCATCTAGTATATTTAATGGAATATTATGTTTCATAAAAAATATATTAAAAATAACTTTTTATTATTTATTCATGAATATTTTTTATATTAATATTTTATTATTTCGAATAATGTGCAACACTTTTATAAACTGATGGTTCTTTTTTACCATTTGGTTTCATAAATGTCCAATGACCATATGATTTCCACATATTATCACTATATTCATAACTATATATCTCACTTTTTGCTGTTATTTCTATTGTATCCTTATCCTTATTTGTATAAGGTTTATTTACAAATGTTACTTTTCTTGTATGCTCATTTCCTATATTAGAATTTAAAGGATCACCAGATTTATATGTTATTACACCTTTATTGACATAATAATTAATGCTTCTTTCACCTTCATCTAATATGTTCATAGGATCATAATATACAACTGAACTATATAATAATAAATCACCAGATATACCAGAATATAATGCAATATGTTTATTTGGACTTACACTATATGATGATGGAAGTTCTTCATTAAATAAGTATACATTTCTTATATCTTCAAAATAAATAATATTAAACAATACTTCATATGGTATATAATTAATAGTAAAAAAATAATCATGTACTCCATTATATGAATATTTTACAGGTCCTATTTTCCCTATATCGCTTTTATACAAATTTAGGTATATAGGCCAACCTTGTGTACCTGTATAACGATTTTGAGTATATATTGTATCACTTGATTGATAATAGATGTCATAATCATCATTAGTTAAATATTTAAACTTTGTACCATCAGTTAATCCTATAAAAACATCTTTTTTATTTGAATCCTTTACACTTACACCTTTTACTAATAGTCCTGAACCTATATTTGGATCAGGCGTAAATGTAACTAATGATTTATCTATAAAATTAATTATATGAAATTCTCGTTCTGTTGTTTCTTTAAAAGTTGACATAAAAATTAAAATATATTTTTATATCTACGTCTAAATATGAAATCCTGCAACTTAAATTACATAAATAAAAAATTCGTTATTCAAAAAACATTGAATAACGAATTTAATATATTATACAAATATTTTATATGTTGCATATGGCTAATTTACATCTAACACATTTTTTGGTAAATATTTTGAACGACTAATTACTGGTTCACGTTTAAAATTATATAAACATGCACGCATAACTCTTTGATTATTTATATTACTATATCCGAACTAACCTTTATCTTTTTTATTCCATACATTTACTATATTTTGATCAGATATATTATTCACGATTATATTATCATCTTCACTAGTTAATTTTGTTCCACTTATATGTGTTAAATTATAATCATTTTTTAACACAGATATTGTTTTATGATTAAGCTTAGATGAAACCAAGTTATGTGAAAAATCTACAAAAAAGAATGTATAATATGTACTTTCTGTTTCTGTTGCATCACAATCTATTGTTTTATAATCATAATTACTATCTTCTGTACTGTATTGTACTGTTTTATTTTCATCTTGGGAAACAAACAAATAAACTGGTGCCTATAAACATAAAGCGGAAGTTTCTTCTATAAATGATGACGTTTTAACTTTATAAATATTAATTATATACTATGTTTTATTATGTATACTTATATATACCATAATAATAACTATTATCAAACACATTAAACTTTGGCTTATGCTAATAAGAACCAACAGTATTATTATCATCAATAGAACACATTAAATATTCTTTTTTAAACGCTTCAGATTTATCTGATAATGTATTATAAGGTGTATTATCAGTGGTACGATTTACTCGTACTAAATGATATGGAATATCTGTATCATATGATGTATTTGTAGTAAATGTTGTATTTTCTTGAATAGCTGTTAATATACCACTTTCTTTTAATTCTTTTATTGTTTTACCTGCAGTTAATGTATGCTCTGAAAAATACAACATTCTTCCTTTACCAGTATAACTCGGATCAAATTGTGTCATTGTGCTATAAGAAGATTTCAATTGATCTGGTGTTGGCAATGAATCATTAAATTTAGCAAATAACCATATATTTTTAGTATTATTTGATATGCTTGGAACTACACAAATATATACATTCTCTGAATTATATGCGAATCCCTAATTTATTTTAAATAATACAGTACCATTGTATTTAAAGGTTATTAATCTTGCACTACCTGTTGTATTTTTAGATAATGTATATGTTATTATACCTGTTTTATTTGTCAAATCATTAGTATTCTACGTTATTGTTGCAGAACATCCATCAGTATCACTTGTTATCTATGTATCAAAATCATCTGTTGTTAATTCTCGCCAAGGTTTATCTGAATCTGCAGCAGATTTTGGTTTCTTAATACCAAAATATATTATTTTTGCGGTATTCATATCCTATAACTTTGCAGTAACAGCTTCATATTCTCCTTCGTCAAAAGTAGGAACACTTGTACTTGAACCATATCTTTTATATCCCATTGTTATTTAAATCTATTATTAAATTTACATTATTTATTTTATAAAAATATAGGATACTATATTTTAACCATATAAAATATAATATCCTACTATCACATATATTAATAATCATTAAATTAATAACCCGTTTCAAAAAATTAATAAATCATATATCCATGCAATCCTTCATTTATATATGATAATATACAATTTAAACAATATTCAGAATTTATAGAAAATATTTCAATAAAATTAATATTATTTGTTTTTGCTATATTACGTTTTTTTGTATCTCGATAAATCCATACATCTAATGCACATTTATAATAATCTGATCCCTTATTTTTCCATTTATTTTTCCATTTATTTTTTAATATTATGTCATCTTCATTTTTTTCATTATATGGATGTGATCCATGTGTCCAACTACCTTGAATCTCTATATATAGATTTTCTGATTTAATATAAAAGTCACAATTAAATGGATATAATTCAGATTTATATTGTTTAATTATATTCTCTGAATCAAAATATTTACATAATTTTTTATATAAAGTCGTTTCTACAGAAGATGTTGCAAATGTACCATTCTATCTTTTTGTCTACTGCCCTTTATTAGAAAACTTCATTAAATAATTTTCTCCATATCTCTATATATTTGTTTCTTTGACTTTCTACTTTGTACTTTCTAACTATGTTGTAAATTTTACACCATATTTTCTCATATTATTTTCTTGCATTCTCTACTTAATAATAGGAGACTATGCAATATATTCAACTCCATATTGTTTTAAATTTGTATTTATTACTTTCTATTTAATATCATCAGACATTGACGGATTAATAACACCATACTTTTTTAAAGAAGTTTCCATCATTTTATGTTTTAATATATCAGATTCTCCTGTATAATTAACACCATATCGTTTTTGCATTGTTTCAGTAAATTTATCTCTAAATTTTTTTGACTATAATGCAGAAGAAACCCCATATTTTTCTTGCATTGTATTAATAAATTTATCCTTTAAATTTTTTGACTATAATGCAGAAGAAACTCCATATTTTTTCTACATTGTTGCCATTTGTTTTTCTCTAATATCTTTATCCTATGATGGATATTCACATCCATAATTCTTTAAACATGTTTGCTTTGATTTTTCTTTAAATATATCAAGTTGCATAGGATTTTCTACTCCATATTTTTTAAGCATTGCATTCTTTAATTTATCTTTACAATACTATTTTCCTTTTTCCGTATTTTTACATTCGTTACAGCAAAAAGTCCTATAACCTATTTGCATAGATACAAATGGTAATATTTTTCCACAAACTGGACATATTGGTTTTTGTTCAATATTATGTAAAATTCTATACGCAGATTCCACTTTTGTATGAGAATCATTAAATCTAGATATTAGAAATAAATTAACATCAGGTATATGTTTACATAAACATGGTATTTTATTATAAATATGTTTATTTTCATTATAAATTTTAATAAATTCATTATCTGTCATAATAAATAAGTACAATCATTTACTATATTTATTAATATCCTGTTTCGAAAAAGTCCGCTTGCCGTAAGTTAGCCCAATATTCCTTACAATCATTTATATCATTATTCGCTTCTTCAGAATATGTTCCAGTATTTACTGTTACACCACCAATCGCTGTTACTGTAAATGTACCTAATTTCTTTACTACCTATAATTTACACTTAGCTGCAATCCATTGTCTAACCCAAGGATCTTCAAATAAATCCTAATCATCTACCTTTGTTGCTAATTCACAATATACATCATTATATGGATCATGTCCTGTTACAAATAACTAATGTGTAGGTCTATTCCATCTATGCTTTATATCAACCAAATTAAACTGTTTCAACTAATCCCAATTAGACCACTATATAGTCCTAAACATAACAGTATCCATTGCCATCTATGGTCCCATCCACATATCTGTCTAAAACATTCGATTCCATGATAAATCTGGGTCTGCAATACCCCACATGGAATTTTTACGTTTGAGCTCCATAAATTGAACAACACTTAAAACGCAATCCGGAAACTTAATACACCTATTCTTTCTAAATTCCTATGAATAAAATACATCTCTTGGTATTACACACTTATCATATTTAACCGCCTCAACATAGAGTTCATAAATCATATTTAGTTCTCTATCAATAATTCTATTATATTCTTTATCAGGTAATGACAGGTTGATGGTGCCGGACATTGTTATTTCCGACTTTAGCCATTCTATAAATTCAGATCTAGTCATTTTTTACTGCATAACTATTTTAATATTTATTTCTATATAGTATTTAAATATTCATTTATTTTATCTTCATCAAGATTTTCGCCTTCAATCAAAAGTTGAGTATCATATCTAATAATTTAAATTATTATTTTTTGCAGTTTGTCTTTTTAAAGGATCACTTATTGTCCAATTTTTAATTGCAGACCTATAAAATTTACTAGTTTCTGCCTTAATTTCCCATTTATTTAAAATATCTATATCATCTTTATTATCTTTATTAAATGGATGTAATCCATGGGTCCACATACCTTGATATTCAATATATACATCAAAATTAGGTAGATAAAAATCACAATGAAATGGATATAATTCTGAATAATACTAGCGCTTTGTATCATTATCTATTGTTATTAAATAATTAAATATTTCATCTTCTTTTTTAGAAAACTTATTAGTTTTATTTTTTATACGCGAATAAAATGTTTTTAACATAATTTCTTTATTTTGTGCTGGATACTAAACACCATAATGTAATAAACATGTTTGCTTTGACTTTTCTTTAAATATATCTGCTTGACATGGATATTCTACACCATATTTTTCTAAACATGTCTATTTTGATTTTTCTTTAAATATATTACTCTACATAATATATTCAACACCATACTTCTCTAAACATGTTTCCTTAACTTTCTATTTAAAAATATTTGCTTGTGTTATATGTTTAACTCCATACTTCTCTAAACATGTTTCCTTAGATTTTTCTTTAACAATATTTGTTTGAAATGTATATTCAACTCCATATTTCTTCAAACATGTTTCCTTAGATTTTTCTCTGAATATATTACTCTACATAATATATTCAACACCATATTTCTATAAAAATGTCTATTTTACCTTATTCTATATTTCTTTTGATTTAAATGGATTATCAACACCATATTTTTCTAAACATGTTTCTTTTGTTTTCTATTTAATTTTATCAGATTTACGTGGGTGTGAAACACCATAATTTAATAACCATGTATGTATAGTTTTATTTTTTATATTTTTATCTTTAAGAGTACAATCAACACCATATTTTTCTAAACATGTTTGTTTCATTTTTTCTTTAACTTTTTCAGACTAAGAACCTACATTACATCCATATTTTTCTATATTTGTTTTTACTGTTTTCTATTGTATTATTTCTTTACCTTTATCTGAATTTTTACATTCTTGAGAACAGAAACTTTTATATTTCCATTCTCGTTTATAAAATGCAAGAGGTTTTCCACAAACTGGACATTTTGGAATTTCTTCTAATTTATTTTCAATTCTATATATTAGTTCTCTAACCATTTCATTACCTGTAGTGTCATTAAATCTATTTCTTATATATGTAAGAAAATCTGGACATTTTTTATTTAAAGATATGATTTTAAGTCCTTTTCCTTTTAAATTCTAATTATAAAATTCTATACATTCTTCATCATTATTAATCATACTTAATAACTACAATTTTATAAAAATTATATATAAAAATATATAAACTGTCTATATAATAAAAATGTGGATATACCCATATCATGAATATATCCACATTATTAAATTATTTTATTCTTATATTATTATGCAATATAAGACTTAACTATATTTGAAACCATTGCACCATCAACTAACTTAAATTGACTTCTTACAAAACCGATAACTTTACCCATTTCTTTCTGTGTATAATTACCATTATCTGCAATATATTTTTCAATTACAGTTTTTACTTCATCTTCTGATGCCATCTTTGGAAGCAACTCTTTGATGTAATTCATCTGTTCAGTAAATTCTGATGCTTCTTCTGTTCTACCAACAGAAAGACGAGTTTTAATATCACCCTGAAGTTCCTTAACCATTTTGTTAAGAATCTGAATTTCTGTTTTCTCATCAAGAACAGGGTAATTTCCATCTTGATCTGCAGCGCCAGTCTTATACTCAAGCATACGAGCTTTTACCAACTTATATGTATTAAGTTTCGCCTTCTCATGAGCCTTCATTGCATCCTTAATAAGATTATTATACTTTACAATAATAGGATGCTCTTTCTTATTCTCTTCCATTTTTCTTTAATTATTTAAAATTAATTAATAATTTACTTTAACTTTACGACCAATAATAATGTAAACAATTACTGCAATATATGTAAACAAAAGTCCGCAAACAGCAGCAGTAGTTGTTCCTCGATTATTTGCCTTTGCAATATAATAGCAAAGAATCATACAAATAATCATTGATAAAACACATGAACCTATTAGCATATCTTTGAATTTTTATTTTATTTATTAATCATGAATATGTTCTTTAATATATGTAAATACCTTTTTATATATACCGTCTTGCATTGTATTATAAATATCAGAGATATATATAGTACGTCCTTTATAAAGATCCAACATCATTTCATGAATCTTCAGATTAATCTCTTCATTTGTTATATTGCTTATACAAGTATTTGTCTGTTTTTGTTCTTTAAATTTTATCATCTCTATATTTAAAAATTTAATTAAAAACTCTATCTATAATCTCATTGTATATTTTCTTAAAGGTTCCATTAACCATAGCATCTCTTAATTCTGTATTATCATAGTTACCGAAACGTTTTTCCATGAGATTTTCAATTATACGTAATTTTATCTCCTCCTTTGTTGGTGTTCCACCATTTGTATCTTTAAATCGTATAGACATTGTTTAATTATTATTTAAAAAGTTTACACAAATAATATGCTATACCTGCACATACACCAGTTAAACATAATGCGAATGGAAATCCATAAATCCAATTTTCCATACCATTTGTTAGATTCATTCCATAAAAACCTGGAACAAGTGCAGCAACCATTAAACATATAGTTATAATAGTCATTTTCTTCATAGTCTGATTCAAACTATTATTAATAATAGATGAATATGAAGATTGTTCACGTTCTAGAATATCACTATATATTTGAGATGTATGTAATGCCTGACTTAATTCTACTTCAACATCATCCATAAGATCTTCATCATATGATTTAGAAGGAATAAATCTTTTTGCTCTTGTTAATACAGATTCATTATCTTTAAGCGATGCAGTAAAATAAACTAAGAATTTTTCTATATTCATTATATGCATCAATTCACTTTTATTCATCTTATCACTAAGAGATGATTCTGCTTTTTTCATTTGTAAATGAATCTGCTTTAAATATTTAAGATACCAAAAATTCGATTCAAGAAAAATACTTATGTAAAGATCATAACCTGTTCTATTAATTTTTTTCTGATTTGACCAGTTAATAAAATTAGATATAACATTATTTTGTCCATAATATACAGTTACAAGTATATTATCTTTTAACATCATACCTAATGGTATAGTTGTATATATAGGATCTTGATTGTCTTCTGTTCTTACTCTATTAGGAACACGAATAATTGTTAATATCCAACCATCATCTCTATCAAATCTAGGTCTTTCATCAATATCAGAAATATCTTCATAAAAATAATCAGGTGTATTGAAATGTGAAACGAGTTCATTTATATCATCCTTTGTTGGATTTACTACATTAACCCAACAACTAGAATCATATTGTTCTGTTTCTTTAAACCCATTATCACATTTCAAATACTGTATCATATCTCTGCTATTTTTTATTTTAGATATTCTTATTCTTATAAATGAATAAAGTCTTATCTTTATTCACTTTTATTTTATCTTTTTTCAAGTTATAAAGAATACGACATAATTCTATATATCGCTTAGAGATTTCTGTCATCTCATCTTTACAACATTTCATCTGCATTTCAATACCTTCAAGTTTATCATCGAATTCAGTAAGTTTTGCTTTATAAAAATAACAATCTTCAGTATTATCTGTCTTACTATCATTCTTTGATTCTTTCTTCTTAAGTTCTGCAAGATAAAGTGCAGCTTCCATCTGATTCTTACAAAAAATATCATCAGGTTCAACCCAGATTTTAACAATCTTTCCACCTAATGAACCTGTATTCTTAACATACATTGCAAAATTATGCAAACCAGATTCATCTTGCCACATAATAATCTTATGAAGCTCATTATCTGCAACACCATAACCATAATTCAATGTATCAAATGTTGCTTCAGTTGTACTCAAAAAACGTCTTGATGGATCATTGAAAAATGATGTCAACATTTTTGCAGTTTCATTAGAGAAAATATGTTCAGATTTCTGATAAAACTGCTTAATACGATCTACAATTTCCTTTGTAGTCATTACATTTTCTTGGAATTCCTTAATGCTATTTGCATCAATAGAAATACCTTTCTTATCTACATAAAATTTAATCATATATTATTAATTATTGGTAAATATTTTCTTAATTTTTTATAATCATCTTCTTCTAGTCTAAGTCTAGTAGGATCTCTAAAATAGTTATCACCTTTAGAATTTCTGATATATGCATAATAACCTGCCCAATATGTATGGCCATCCCATTCATTAGTTACTCTTACAACATGTGTAATATCTTCAATACATATAACAGATTTATAGCTAGTCATAAAAAAATGTTTATTATTATTTCTAAATTTTATCATAATGCATAGTTAAAAACTCATAAAATGTATATTCTTCAATATTATTTAATTCAGATTCATCTAATATAACAAAAGATGTTCCTTCTGTTTCAACAACATTATCATATTCAATGTATTTAATATTGTTTTTTAAAAGAAATTCTCGTAATTCTTCATTATTCTCACAATTATCTATATTATCATATAATATATCCGGAAATTGTTCTTTTAATTTAGATTTAATTTCAATAATTATATCATGTAAAAAATTATCATAATATCTAAATATATCTTTTAAATATAAAGTATTTTGTCCATTTGGATTTATATCACTTACATATAAATATGAGTCTTCCCAAAGAAATTTATTACTTTTTCTCTTTGGATCTGCTATATCAATTGCTTGACATAGATTTCCACAATGCCATCCTAAATGACATTCATCAATATCAATACAATTGATTTTCTTTGAACTGCCATGATATACTAACATAATAAAATAAAATTAATCAATATAAGAAATATTACCAGTTTCTTTATTCAACAAGATTGCTTTACCTTTTGATGAATATGCAGAATTATCTTTCGATGGAAATATTACATGTTCTTTTGTTTCAATAGGTGATGCATATCCATATTCAAATATTTTTTCACCTGTTTCTAATGAATATAATTCATACTTATCTATTGGTTTATAATACTTTCCGTATACAATATATCCGCGACTCCATTTTGGTATTTCAATATTAACTTCTTCTCCTGTTCGCAGATTAATAATAACATCTGTTTCCTTTAAATATTTTTGACCAACTTTTCGTTTATCTCCTTTATAATTATATTTTACATAATCTTCATTATACTTATCTGCTTCTTCTTTTGTATAATGTGATATTTCAACACGTGTAAAAAAATCAAAAAGAATTTCTTTATTATACTTCTTAATACTGTAATACAATTCCGATAATTCTGCTGCACCTTTACAATAATAAATATTGTCATTTAATTTCTTTCCATCAATTACTATATGCACAAATTCTGGCTTTGCAAAATGTTCAGATAATGATGACATTTCTTTTTCAATATCATTATCAACAGGAACGAAACTAAAATGTGAATTTCTGATATATGTTATCATATCATTATCTGATGGTCCAGAGAACATATTTGTTAAATATGAATTAAGTGATGCCGCAAGATCTTTATTTAATGTATCTTCATCAAATTCAAAATATGATGAAAATACACCATTATTTAAATAAGTTGAAATTAAATCAGTCATTTTCTTTTATGTTTATTGATTACTTTACATATTGTATCAATCTTAATAGGTTTAATATCAACCCATTTTGAAATTTTATTACTATCAACAGGTTTATTTGTAGTTGGATCTAATACACATGTAATATGTGGTTGTTTATTTTTAATTAACATTGATACAACTTCAGTTTTCTTAATACGAAATGCAAAAACATTTTCATATCTACCGATTCCATCAACAGTTAAATACATATGAGTATCAGGTGGTGTATCCTTTAAATAATTAATAATGTTTTCTGATTTTGCATCATCAAAATTACCATCATTAAATATCATTGTACAATGATCAATATATTTCTTCCAGTCCTGAAGATATTTTGCTCCATTATCTACATTTTCACAAAATGCAATTTCAAGTTTTTCTTTATCTTCATCTGATACAAAAAAACCTGCATATATAAATGAATTAAGATTAATTATCATATTTAAATCGTTTTGTTTCTTGATCAATAAGTGAAAATAATAAACTAAATTTACTGTCTTTCTGAACTCGTTTCATATTGTATATTTTATCAACAATAGTTTTTTCTTGAAGTTCGTCAATCGCATTACAGAAAGTAATATACATCGCTTTCTTTGGTAATTTATTTTCTTTATTAAATTCACTATATTTAATTAACTTGTCATCATATTCAAAAAATGTATTATCATAAAGATATTTGTATGGGTGCTTTGCAATTCCAATGATAGGAGTATTAACGCATGGTAATGAATTATCACGTAAATAATCTTTAAGCCTTGCACCTAAACCTTTATGATATGTTATACCATCATCTTCACACATATGACAATACCCATCGATAATTATAGTATCAAGAATATATCCTCGTTTCCAACATTCTTTTAATACATCTACAATACAAGGTAATTCTCTTTTATAAAAATTACCTGGCTCGTATAATGCTATATTATCTGTACGTGTAATAACAATATCTTTAAATGTTATATCATCATATGTTTCAAATATACCTGCAACGGTGCGGGCATATTCTTTATCTGTATCTTTATCTGTATAATAATATACGTCTATATAAACTTTCATAATTTTTCCTATATATTCTTATATTATTATAAGAAAAGAGTTGAATAAAGTTTGTTTATATTCAACTCTTTAATGTTATTTAGTTTAAATTTACTTCCAAGAAACTTCTGCAGTTGATGTGTAATATGGATCACGACATCCAGAATATGGGTCATATTCTGCTTCTGTTTCAACAGATACTTCCATATGCTTAGAAACTTGTTCACGAACAATAGATGGAGTCTTTGTATCAACTACAGACTCTGCGGTTGATTGCATCATCTTCTTAATTGCAAGTGCAACTTCATGTTCTGGTGTATTAAGTTGTGCATCTCGAACCTCAATTTCATGCTGAAGCTCTTCTTCCTTCTGAGACATCTTCTGAATTGTTTCATGCAATTCATTAATAGTCTTAACCATCTGCTGAATTTCAGGAATCAACATAGCTTGATAAGACTTCTTAATACCCTTTGAAAGGAACTCTTCTGATGATAAATCTGTATATGATAACATAATTATATATTTTTAAATGTTTAACTTCTTGTTTATTATTTACATTACAAAGATACACATTTATTTCCTAATAAAAAAATATATCATAAACTTTTTATTCATAATACAATAAAATATATGAGTAATTAAACAAAATTATAATATATGATAAGTACTATTAAGAGTTTAATCTTTGATATTAAACAAAATAATTATACAGATGATAAAATAATATCATTACGTGATGAACTATCAAAATATAATGTAGATGAAATTAAATCTATATTAAGTAATGATGAGATTACTGATTTATTGAATATATGTAAAGACGCATATTATAATACACAAAAAGAAATTATTGATGATTATAAATTTGATGCTCTTGAAACATATATAGGGTTAGAAAATAATAATTATGTAGGTAGTAAAAGTACAGCTAAACATGCAAATTATACTATCAAACATAGTTTCATTATGGGTTCTTTATCAAAAGTTCAGATTAAACAAGATAAAGAAACAGGTAATGTTGATATGAATTATTTTGCTGATGAAATATCTAAATATATAGATAAATCATCAAACACTAAATATTTTGAAACAACACCAAAATTAGATGGTTGTTCATTTAGTGCTGAATTTACAGTAGATGAAAATCATAATTACAAATTCATATCATGTGCAACACGCGGTGACGGTAATTATGGTACTGATATTAGTCATTGGATTAAACCAAAGATTTTAAAAGAATGGACAAAGATTAAGGAATGCTGTCAAGATATTCTTACACCAAATGATATTTTATGTATCAGAGGAGAAGTTCTTGTACCTGTTAAAGATTTCAATGAAAAATATGCAGATGAATTTACTAATCCTCGTTCTTATGTTGCTGGTTTATTAGGCAGAAAACTTTCAGATATACATCCAAATCTTATTCTACATAATGATTTACATTTTGTATGTTATGATTATAGAATATATAATTCTGTATCTAAAAAATATACAGAATTATCATGGATTAATAAAAATGATCCTACATATAAAATATTAAGTAATTATATCGGTTATATTGGAGAATTACCAGAAACAAAATATTGTCAGTTACATTCATATTCAAGCAGAATAACCGGTAAAATGTTATCAGATATATATGATGAATATAATAAATTCAGAAATAATGAATCTGTATATGCATTGGATGGTATTGTATTTAAACCGTCTTGTTCAAATAGATTATATAATGAAGATAGAGCACGACCAGTAGATTGTGTTGCCATGAAATTTATTCCTATGATAAATTCAACACATATTATTGATATTGAATGGAATGTAAAGAAAACAGGAGAATATTTTCCTAAAGCTATAATTGAACCAATTTACCTTGATGGAAAAGAATTAAAGAAAGCTTCTTTACATAATTATAATTATATCATTAAGAATAAATGTGGTATTGGTTCAGAAGTAAGAATTTCATTAGCAGGTGATATAATTCCTTTTGTATATGAAATTGTTAAGCCATCAGGTATTGATAATATTAATTTACCAAATGATTCTGAAGTAATAACAGAAACTTCTGGTAATATGCATCTTATGAAGATTTTTAAATCACATAATGAATTTAATAAAAATAAGTTCTTAGCTTCTGCTACTGCATTAAATATTAATACTATAGGTCCAGCTGCTACAAATACATTATGGGATGGGTTACATAATGACATTAAAGATTTAACTAATATTGTTTATTTAATGTCTGATAATAACTTAGATCTTATTACAAAAACATTTGGTGAAACAAAAACATATACAAATATTGTTAATAATTTAAGAGAATATAGGAATCATCTTACATTGGAAGATATTATATTAAGTTTTTGCTTTAAGACATGTGGACATAGAGCATCTGCATTATGTGCGAAGATTATAAGAAATGAGGAATATTCGACATCAAGTTTCAGTTCAGTATCTTATAATTGGGCATTAGATAAAAATAGTGAAGAATATAATCTGGTTATGAATGTTGTTAATTTACTTAATATCGATATATCAGTAAAAGATAATAGTAAGGATAATAACGAAAAAATAAAGATTATTATGACTGGATCTCCAAAAGCATTCGGTTTTTCAACAAAAAAAGATTTCTTAAATATACATCCAGAATATGAAGAAACTACAGTATGGTCTGAATGTAAAATATTATTTACTGATGATTTAAATTCAACATCAAGTAAAATGAAGAAAGCAAATAAATTAGGTATTGAAATTAAAACATATGAATAAAAAGAAATGGTGAATAACTAATTAAAGTTATTCACCATTATTTTCAATAATAATTATCTTCTAAACTTTCATCTGCCATCTTTGATAACAACTTATATTCATAATCATCTATTTGTTTTAATTCTTTTTCAGAAAGATAATTCATCATAGATGTTTCTACTTCAGAATATAATTGTTCTTCTTCATCCGTAAAATGTCTTTGTGTATTATCCATAATAAATTAATCAGTTATTTTTAACTAATTTTAAAATATCGTCTAAACATGTCTTTACAATATCATTATCGCAATATTGTTCTTTTTTACTGTTTATGATATTTGTTAATAAATCAATATCAACCTCTACATATTCTTTTTCAAAATCATCTTTTGGAATAGAAAAACATGCATAACGTTCTGGACGCATAGATGTATCATGATAATGTTTTGATAACATCTCATAATAATTCTTATATATAGGTGATTTTTTCTTAATTGTAACACATATAGTATCATAAGAACCAGTTAAACATGAGTTATTCTCAGATGTATAAACCTTTCCTTTTTTACCCATGTTTGAACCTGATGCTGTTGTCGGTTGATAATATAATCCTGTATATTTATGTTTAATTTTATAATTCATAATTTATTCTCCTGTATAAGATTCGTGACCAATTTTGATTTTAATATAACCATCTTTCAACATTGTTTTATAAATAGATCCAAGTGATCTACGCATAGAACATTTTAGATCTTTTTCGGAACCAAATTTCCACATAAATCCTCGATTTGTACTTGCTCCATATATAGCTGGTTCTAGAGTAGGATGATTAAATTCTGCATAATAGAATGTAAATGTTTTGAAAATATGTGTATCTTTCATGAAATTACGATTCCAAAATACACGTTCTGGTTGATTTTCTTTCCATGGTGTATCATATGATAAGTATCTCATAAAAGTCGTATCTTTTTCTGGATCATAATTCTCTGGATAATATGTTCTTGTTTCACATATACCATATGCATTTTCAAAATATAATCCTGCTTTATTTGATTTAATATTCATAATTTATTTTTTAATTTTACGTGAATATTCTTCACCTATATTAAATAATTCAACTCCGTTATTTTTATATTTTTCAATATTATTGTTATAATGTTCAATAACAATATCATACCATTGCTTTGTATTATCACTTTTTAAATATGTAGTACTCCACAATTTTACTAACATTCCTCTTCCAATCGCAAATAAAATTTTTGCATATTCTTGAGAAATTTTATGAACACCGCAATTCTGTATTGAACAACATGTACCTCCGTGATAATTGTCATTATTAATAGTTTCATGAGGATAGAAAATTACAACATCATCTACAAAACATTGCATTAATTTTCTACTATCATAATAATTATTAATTTCTTGAACAATACCAGGTAACATATTACATGTTTCTACCCAATCACCTACTTTATAATCAATATAAGAATTGACTTTATTTAAATATTGTTGTATCTCTACCTTATTCATAATATATAATTTTAATTATTTTAACTATGCAAAGATACATATTTTATTTGGAATTAAAAAGTAATTATTTAAATAAAACCATTTTAATTAATTCATCTACTTTTTTATCAATGTCATTACAAATAGATGCACCTCCAGAATCATTTATTAACGGATTTTTATAAGTATCTGTAATTTCTTTAATTCTCAATAGATATTTGTAAATATCTTGATCCCATCTATTATATTTAATATCTAAATTAACCTCAATAGGTTCATCTTCATATTTCAAATCAGAAAATGCTTCTTTATCATATTTCATTTTTGGACAACGTGCTGTCCATATATCATTTTCTGTATGTATATTTTCTAATAATGTTCCTTTAAATGAATTTGCACGTTTAGGTTTTTTCATATAAAGATATAAATCACCCGGTATATATTTACCAGATAATGTATCATGTCCTTGATTTCTTGCTAAATACATAATAATTACAATTCAAATTCGTCGACAACTTTTGGAAGTTTATCATAACCCATTTTTACATGATGTTTCTTACATGCTTCAATAGTTTCTTGTTCAGTTTCATAATAATGGGTTATTGGACAGGAATTAAGATTTCCATCTTCTTCAATATATTCAAAATACTTTCCGAACCTTTTACTTTCAAGTTGAACTTGTGCACGGAATCCTTTCTCTTCTTTTAATATTCTGTATTTCATATTAATCTTTTTTTACACAATGATTTTTAAAATCCCATTCATAATATTCATATTCTCTATTTGATTCATGCTCATTATATCTTGTTTTAAAAGATTTATATAATGCTATAGATTCTTTAACACATGACTATTTAAACCATGAATCTAATAAATTAATAGATATATTTGTAAATGTCCTTAAATCTTTTTCTGAAATATCTCCATTATTATCTGATAACCTATTATACAAATAATGCAAACAACTAGAGTACTATAACATATACTTCTGTAATATATCATAATATCCTTCATCAAAACATTTGTATTTTAATTTTAGTGTTAACATTATTTCAAATATAAATTTTTGTTTCTTTTATTATTTATCTAAAACTTTTTAACAATTAATCATTTTCTAAAAGTTTTTTTAAATTTTTTAATTCTTTTCTTCTATTTGAATATAATTTCATGGAAAAGTGATGTAATATAGATATGAAGTCTTGTGTTAATTCTTGTTGAAAATCTTCTTCTTTAGTAAGATTAACAACTTCTATCTTTGTTCCATATAAACTAAATAAGTATTCAAAATATCCAAAACCAAATCTTGTTAACCTATCTTTATAACTTATATATACGGTATCAATATCACCTTTTTTAACATCTGCTATTAAATTGTTTAATCCTTGCCGATGTTCATTCATACCAGATGCAATATCAGTGTATACATAATCAGGTTTAATACCATTTTTAATACAATATTCTCTAAGCACGTTTTCTTGCCTACTAAGATCTTCTTTTTGTTTAGTATTAGAAACCCTGCAATAAATTACATGTTTTTTATGTTTTTGTTGTATACTACTATCTTCATCTAAGTAATATGTATTTCCAAACATTTGTTTCGTTAATATTGTTCCAACAGTTTTTCGTCTCCATAATGTTGCAGATGATATTCCATATTTTTCTCTAAACTATTTAGATGTTAACCAATTGTCCATAAACTTTTTATTATATTGTTTATATATTATATATGAAAAATAAACTAATGTTTGATGTTATTTACAAGTAATAAAGTTCTAATTTTGTCTATAATAAATATATATGTATAATAAACAAATTATTATACTTCCTAAAAAATAGTTATTTATTATCTAATATGTTAAGTTCATTTATTAATCTTGTAAACTTTTTTGAAGGTTTAACATTTAAATCAGTTAAAAAGTTCTTCGTAACTTTTGGACTTTATATATGTGAAATCCTCAAAGAAGTTTGGAGTGATGTAAAAACAAATAATGGAAATGCAATCATGTTTATTGCATGGTTTTTAATTTCTATTTTATGCGGTTTTACTTTCTCTATATTAGCAATGATCGTACAGTCTTGTTATGTACATCATATGCAAGCAGAAACTTGTGATGTATGCAATCATAAGGATATGTTAAAGTATACATTGGTAATCTGCATTGGCAGTTTACTTCACTGCATATTTTAAATAACTATTAAACAAGTACAGGGGATTACTAACAGCACACAAAGTAATCCCCATTTTTATATGATTATTTCTATACCTTTTATCTGATTTATAAACTTAATTTCATCCTCTGTTAATCCTAATGCAGGCTCATCTGGAAATAATATATTATGAAAATTTATTGCATATGTTAAATCTTCATATTTTCTAACAGATGCATTCATATATGAATATACATATTGTATCCATTGTTCTGCATTAAATTCTTTTATTCTGTCGTTGAGTAATTTATCAGATTTCCTAATATCTAATAAATCTGTCAGTTTCTTATAAGTGCTTTTAAATTCATCCCTTAACATTTCTATACGTTTAGCAGAATAAACAGCAGTTACAAGATTCAAATTTTCAAATTCTAAATCTTGCTGTTCTTCTTTATTCCATGTAAATAATTCTTTGAATGAATTTAGTTCTTTCATTTTTGTACAATTAAATATTTATATATTATATTTAAAAATAAAGTATAAGTTTATAAAAATAAAAAAGAGATATAACTCATATACTGAATTATATCTCTATGTTAGAAGTAAAATAATTAAATCTATTGATACTTACTTCTTTGTGTTCTTCTGAGTATTCTTTACTTTCTTATTAGTCTTAGTAGTTTTCTTATGTACATTGATATATAGTTTTGTGATAAGCTTTGTATTATCAATATCAAATGTATTTGTTACCATCTCATGTAAAGTTGCTGATTCACGATGATAGAGATAATCAAGTACATAAAGACTTGCAGGTACATTACGAATCACAGAAAAATGTTCATTATTTCCTACAAGCTGAATATGACGATCTCGATCTACAACAGCAAACATATATTTTCCATCATTTGACTGCACACCTGCAACCATAAGTCCTTCTGTATGTTCTACATTATCAAATTTTACATAGCGTCCACCTGCCTTCTGCATTGCTGCATTAAGCTGAGCAATATACTCTTCATCTGTCTTTACACGTGGCTTGTGCTCATCCTTCTTGAAACGCGGACGCTGATTATTATTCACTCTCTTACCACGATTTACATTAAGATCAATAGATCCATTAACATTTACTTCTGTCATAACTTTATTTCTTTTTAGTTTTATGAATATTTAAAATTTATATATCCCAATATAAATAAAGTCTGTTTATGACAAAAATAAAAGGAATAACAAAATCGCTAAATAATGTTATTCCTATATTATTAAATTTCAAAATCTTCTTCATCTTCACCAGCAACAGGAGATGTTCCTTCATCTGTTTCTTCTGGTGTTTCTTCGTCTTCAGTATTAAAATCTTCTTCTGTTTCACCATTATCTTCGTCAGATGAACTATCATCATTGGTTGTTTCAAGCGATGCACCTTCACCACCCTTGATAAATTTAGCAACTGTTTCTGCAATGCTTACAATATCTTCTGTAGTTACATTACTCATAAGTTTACCTATATTAGTTGCAATCTTCAATGATTCAATCTTAAGTTCTTCATCAGTCATACCGTCATCTGTTGCTGTTACACCATCTTCAAATACGGCTTCTTCATCAAGACCTAATCTTTCTTTTAATGTAGTTGTATTCATATTATATAAACTAAATATATTATTTTTAAATTTGTGTATTACTGATATAATCAGCAATTTTAGATGCAATATTAATAACGTCCTGTGTTGTTACGTTACTCATTAACTTTGCAATATCTATAGCACGTTTAAGTGCTTCAATTCTTAAATCTTCTGTAGGCATTTTATCCGGTTCTATATTTTCTACGAAACCGTCATCACCATCTTCTAAAAAAGAATCCATATATACGTCTTCAGGTGTATCATTAACATCAACAACACTTAAACCATCGCGTGAACTATGTTTTTTTGGTTCCATTCAATTAAAAATCATTTTTATTATTTATCTAATTTAAATATGTATATATTTAAAATGAAGTTTTATTAAATTAAAACATAATTTTAATAAAACTTCAAAAATATCTAAAAAAATAATATAAAATATTAAGAAATTATAGTAAAATATCATCAATTTTTGACTCAATTTTATTCACAGTAGTAGTATACTGTGAAATCTTTGTTTTATAGTATGATAATAAATTATGTATAATAATTTCCTTACAGCTTGTTATATAATCATTACATTCTTCTAATGTAGAAAACATATGGATATTCCTATTATTTCCATAAGGAACTGAATATTTCAATGTTTGGTCTTCTACATTATATATTATTCCAAATACTAAAGGATTATCTTTACATTCTCGATAAAAAATATATGGAATATTAGGATTATTCCAATTATTATCAATAGGTTGTAACATATATTTAATGAATAAATTATTAGATGGTAATATGTTACTTGTTTTTACAAGAGTAAATTTAACCGGTTTTATATTATCATCATTAAATATATCTGTTAAATTATCTATTTCCTTTGATGAAAGCTCTTCTGCTAATGGTAAAATACCATTATTTAATATTGATGAATATATAACAGCATATACTGACTTAGATTCATATTGTTTAAAATCTTCATAACTGATTAATTCCATTCTCTAACCTTATTTAAATCTTCCTGTGTATATGTAATCTTTTCAGTTAATTTGGTTATTTCACTTTCAGATTTTTGTTTTTCATTATTAAGTATAGATTCAATTTCTTTTTTAAGTTCTTCTACACGTTCATTAAATAATTTATCAAATTTCTGTTGATAAAGTTCTTTATTATTTAATGTAATGACATTCGCTTTTTCTTTAGAAAGTTTAAATTTATATTTCTGAATAATATCCAACAATAAATCTTCTGCTGATTCTTTTAGTGTATCAAAAAGATACATTAATGTTGTCTGGTAATTATGAAATTTTTCATAATTATAAAAACAATATTTCGGTGTCCAATATTCATTATCACTATTAATTCTCTTTGTTAAATTGATAAAAGTAATAATATCACCTTTCATACCAATATCAGATGACATATTAATAATACCAATATTATAACAATCATCTTCTTTATTATAAACAAGAATAGTTCCAAAAATATCCTCTGTTAAATTATAAATTTCACCATATGTATGAATATAATAAAATTTATTCTGTTCGATATATTTTTGAAATTCTTCCTTTGTTACTTTAATACAAGGATATAATCCATCGTTTGAAAAAGAAATATTTTCTTCTGATGGATTATTAATAGTAAATAATTTCATTTGTGAAAAATTCTTTACTCCTTCTATAATATCTATTGTATGTTTAGCCATAATAAATTAAATTAATCTTGTTTAACATATAATTTACAACAACATTTATCTTTTGTTCTATAATTAGAACATGGACAATGTTTTTCTTCAGAATCATTATTACAAGGACAATCACCGTTACATCGATTAATTCCTTTAATAATTCCGTTTACAATTTTTTCATTTGGATTCAACATCCATCCTGCACGTATATTTCCTTTAACGTATTCTAAATCTACCATATCTTTATTTTTTATTCATTTGTTTTTTTATGTTTTTTAAATAATATGGAAAATAAACGACATCCATAAAATTCTTACAGAAATCTTTAGTTACTATAGAATGCATATTCTAATCAAAATCTAATATATGCATGTATTGATTTTCTGTTAAACTCTTTATATAATCATCATCATATATACCATTATTTTCTGTTATCTACTTATGTATATATAATGATTTATCATACTCATTATCTCTTGTTTTATCCTTATTATATTCTCTGAACGGTATTGCTATATAATCACTCGCATTATTAATATCAACATTAGGCAATGGTGATTTCCATGACTGCCATATAAAACATGCATCATAATTATGTTGAAGACAATAACAATTTACTGTAAAACCTATAGCATTATCATCAATTTCAAATATCGCACTCTTACTTGCTTTATTTTCATTAATATTTTTAATCTTAGATATATGATTATTTAATATAATGTTAATCCAAAATTTTGATAATAATAATGAATTACCAACACCATATAAACTCCACTCATATGGACCTGAACCATCTTTTGTACAATATACATTATTAGAATAAATTATTCGTTCATCTGTTAATCGATTAACAAAACTTTTTAACAAATTAACATTTATGTATGTTGAACAATTAGTTCTTAATATATAATCATAATCTAAGTTAAGGTGCTCTAATAATTTAAATGTTTGATATGTTTTTTCATATGTTCCATTTAATGAATCGTCTGTTGGAACTTCTATCTTATGTAATTTTTTATTTACATGATATTTACCATCTGTAGATGCCGTATATGTCCAATAATCGACATTTTTAAATTCATGATTTAAAATATCTTTTGCATATAATTCTGTGCGTAATCTGTATTCCTACTACTGAAATAATTCCTAATTACAACACATTGACAATATAATTATTTTCTTATCTTTCATATTTAATATATGGTATATTTCTAAAATCTTTATTATATTTAAGAATATTTAATGCATCTTGTTTTGTAATAATATCATCAATTAAATATGTAACAACAAGATGAATCATATCTTTCTATAACCATTTATTTATAAATGATAAATCTGTATTATCATATTTTATATTCCTGTGAATATATATACAGTTATCAGATTCATTCTATAAAGTTCTATTTTTAAAAACTCTATATGAAATTGCTATACATTTATTAAAATCATTTATATTATCATAATATGGATCTGGTTCATGCAGATATTCCGGTCTAACAAAACCAAATTCCTAAAACATGTCAAATATATCAAACTTGTTTTCCAAATAATAACATGTTAAGATAAATCCCATTCCATTATCATCAATACTTGCTGTTACATCCGGTTTATAAATATCTTTATACATTTCCATATATCTGTAGAAATTATCAAATGTAAATTGTTTATATAATTTGCGAGATAATAATGTACCGTTACCCTATGGAAATATACAATACTTATATGGACCTTGTTCTTTTGTTATATAACATTCAGTCGCATATGTAATATTATCATCCGTTATATTCTATACAAATTCATTTAATAAAGAAATATTTATATAAGTAGATAAATTTGTTCTGAATATATAATCATAATCCTATAATATTTGTGATTGTTCTAATACTTGTAATGTTAATAATGTTTTTGATAATGTTGAATACAAATCATCATTAGTTGGTACTTTTATTTTATGATTGTTTGTACTTATATAACATTTATCATTGTCTGATGCTGTATATATAAAATAGTCTATATTATCATACTAATCAATATTAGAAAGCCATGTTTGTTTACAAAGTTCTTCTTCTTTCTAAAAGAATTCTATATTACATGACATCAGTAATATTAATATCTTTTTCTTATTTTTATTCTATTCTATCATATTTTAAAATAAACTTTGTGGATCTTTAAAATTTATGAATAAATCTGGACTTACATAAAAATGATATAATTTATAATCAGCGTATTTGACTGTTTTTAACTGAAAATATACTTTTGTTTCTGTATCAAATAAAGGATATAACCAATGATAATAAAAGCCTGTATATTTGTCAAAATTATTTATATCAAATTCCATGTGGTCTTCATCAAATTTATAATAAAGTTTTGGAAGAATTTGTTCATATGTAAATTCAACATAATCTCCTCTACCACCATGAACAACTCTTTCAAACTTATGTGCAAATAATAATCCTGAATTCTTTAAATAAAGTTCTTGATTATGCATAAATTATTTTTATTCTATTTTGAAGTTCTGGAGAATATTGTTCTTTTGTTTGTTGATATAAATTACCAAAACATCCATCTAATATATATGTTGTACAGTAATCATGTTCATTTCTGACACCTCTACCTATACTTTGTATAATAATATTACTTGTAGTACAATTATACCATAATGGGAATAATTCTAATTTCTTTTTTACAATTTTACTTGTAATATTTGGATATGGTACTTTCATCAGTATAATAAATCTACAATAATCATCTGGAAGATCAATACCTTCAGTTAATGTTGGACCAACTAAAATACCATTAGTTGATTTCTTAAAATCCGGCATTATTTCTTCTTTTTGCTTTGGTGTACCATAAAGGAATAACCGTTTTCTTACTTCATATGGAACACTATTATAAAAAAGTCTTGCATTTTCATATGAACCTGTATGAATAATTCCTCTATATTGATTATGTGCATTTATAATCTTTGCTGCCATTTGTTGAATCATTGGGAAATCATGAGATTTATTTGCATAATTCATTTTATATTTAGGAATATAATATATAGGGGATTTACTGAAATCAAATGTAGATGGGATCTTTGAGAAAAAAGATTCATGTTGTTTTGTATATTTAGTTCCTATATTTTCATCAAATGCATGATGAGATCCCACGGTAGCAGACAATAGAACTTTATTATTTGCATGTGATAAAAGGTATTCATTACAAAGATAATCTTCTTTTGCACAATTAAACTGATATGTTCTTTCATGTGTTTCAGGATTAACATTAACTTCCATTAACATATATTCAGTTCCTGACTTTTTAATTGCTTCCATAAAATCTTCGAATGAATTTCCAAATGTATGGAACCATGTTAATCTTTTTGACAATGTTTCCATATCTTTATCCATATTCTTTGTATTGAATAAGGATTCATGTTGAATTTCATCTTCTAATGATGAATTAACATTTGCAACAATAGTAAGAATATTTCGGAATAATTTAAGTAATGTTATAATTTGTTCCGCATCATCATGATAGTAATTAAGGCCAGTAAATACCACATCTAACTTATCTTTAATATTATCGTTATCAAATATAGATGTATAGTGTTTATCAAATTCTTTATTTTCATTTAATATCTGTGTTAAGCATTCTGGTTTAAAAAATTCATCATATATTATATTAGATGAAAGTGTTTTCATTTCGATATTATGTTGTTCTGCATAATCAAGAATATCCATTAATTTCTTTGTATGAGATTGATCTCGAAGTGTTGGTGAACAGAATTGTTGAACAAGATCAGGAATATTATGGCACTCATCACAAAAAACAACATCACGTTTTGGAAATGGATGATTTGTTCCTGCTTTTTGATTTACAAGATTCATATGATGAAGCCATAACTGATATGTCATAAGTGTAACATTTGAACGTTCTGCTCTAAATCTATCTTGCATATATTTACATCGTTTAACACATGTAAACATATTACGTTCTCTCCAATTCTTATCTCGTAACTGTCCATATGAAACTTTTGCAAGTTTACAACGTCCACAACTGAGATCTTGCTTATTGACAAAACATGTATAATTTCCTATTGCACCCTTTATATAACCGAATTCATATAATGACATTTTATCAATAAAATCTGCATATTGCTGCCATAGAAAAAGATCTGAACAAAGTATATATGATGATTTATGATAATATTTTGACAATACACCTGCACATATAATACATATAAGAGATTTACCAGAACCTGTTGGAGCTTCAATTATAGAAGTTTCTCTGTTATCATTTAATATACTCTTAATAATAAACATTATAGATTCAAGCTGATATTTTCTGAATGAAAAATCTAAACCTATATTATTTTCAACCCAATCTAATATATTTGATTTTATTGATTCTATCGTGTATTGCATTTCTTGCTTTATATACTTTATTTTATTATATTATATAA
>ERZ840057.859-NODE-859-length-28686-cov-4.886312_pt1 | contig 28686 bp, 24 predicted proteins | sample MGYA00519907_ERZ840057 | MGnify/ENA primary metagenome ERZ840057 (study PRJEB31850, sample SAMEA3708862) | human gut metagenome | biome: human gut; feature: human-associated habitat; material: faeces | place: China | collected 2014 ...
TCCTCCGTGTCAATCAGCGAAGTGATTGACACGGGAGTAAACAGTAACCATTTACTACAATACGTCTTTTATCTGACATTTATTTCATATAGATCAATTCATACTCTCTTGTTCCAAGACCGATCTTCTCTGCATGTGCCAGACAAGTCTTGTACTCAGAATTCGGTGTTGTATTCTCAAAATGATCATGATGATCGCAGAAATTCTCTTCTTCCATACGATCTGCAAGCTGGCTGTGCGGCAACGGTGTTGCGCTAAGACAGACATCTGCACACGCCTGATCCAGTGCCAGCGGATCAAAAGAGGCAAACATACCGATATTCGGCAGGATCGGTGCATCATTCTCCGGATGACAGTCACAGTTCGGTGATACATCAACGATCAGTGAAATATGGAAGTTCGGTCTTCCATCCACAACCGCCTTTGTATACTCTGCCATCTTGCAGTTCAATACCTTGGTTGCCGCACTGTCCATAAATGAAATTGCATCAAAGTTACATGCCCCAATACATCTTCCACATCCAACACAATGTTCAAGATCAATCGACATCTTTCTTGCATCAGCATCATAAATCAGGCCGTCATTCGCACACTCTCTCAGACAGCTCTTACATCCTCTACAGGCTTCCTGATCGATCGTCGGTTTACCAACAGAATGCTGATCCTTCTTACCGGCTCTGGAACCACATCCCATTCCGATATTCTTGATCGTACCACCGAAACCTGTCGTCTCATGCCCTTTAAAATGCGTCAGACTGATAAATACATCCGCATCCATCACGGCACGTCCGATCTTCGCTTTCTCTATGTACTCTCCTCCCTGTACCGGAACTTCAATATCATCCGTTCCCTTCAGGCCGTCTCCGATAATCACCGGACATCCGACACTCAACGGTGTAAATCCATTCTCCCATGCACAGTAAAGATGCTCCAGTGCGTTCTTTCTACTGCCCGGATATAGTGTATTACAATCTGTAAGAAATGGCTTTCCTCCAAGCTCCTTCACGACATCAACAACCGCCTTGGCATAATTCGGACGGAGATAACTGATATTCCCCATCTCTCCAAAATGCATCTTGATCGCCACAAATTTATTTTCCATGTCAATCTCACTGATTCCTGCTTTCTTCATCAGACGTTTCAGCTTCGTTGGAAGACCTTCGCCAAGCTTCGCCCGGAAATCAGTATAATACACCCTTGCTTTTTCCATGATGTAAACCTCCTGTTGTAAATTCTGACAGCTTAACCCTGCATTCTTATCATACACTATAAATCTGACTCTTCCAATCATTTTTAGAAAAATAATAAAGTGGACATCCCCTTGACGATACGGTATACTCAAATTATCAATTCCGAACTCAGCAGCAGTTCGATCACTCTGAAGGAGATGTAATGATACAATGAATCATCTGGCTGTTACCTCAATACTCACTGTTGTAGCACATATCATCTGGTTTGCTTCTATGACAGAACGAAAATATCCTATCAAAAAAACGGTTCTGCTCTATGAACTTTACGCTATATTCTTCACTGTATGGGCCATACTTGCATATTCCCTGCTTGGCAAAGACTCTCCGTATGTGATTCCATTTTCATTTGTCGGAACCATCCTGCCAGCAATTCTGCTTTTCCTATATACTTCATCTGATAGTTTCAGCAAAAAAATATTTTTGATCGTTACTTATGCAAATTTGTTCTGCATCATCATTTGCCTTTCTATTTTGATCTGTGATGGATTATTTTCAAATTTATCCATTGTAAAACAGATGTATATACGAAGTTTGGTACGAATACTGTTGAATGTTCCTGCAGTCCTGCTGTATCTGTGGTTTGCGCGTCCTTATATGCGTACAGTGCCCGGAGACAGAAAACGGACCTGGTACTCTATTTCCCTCGTGTCCTTTCTGTTTTTAGCCGTGTTTGCAACGCTTATCAACTTCCTCATGCGTGATGGTCATACCGTCGAACAGATGATCCTGTTTATCACAACCATGATGATTTATTGTGCAGTACTGTGGATTGTATTTGGCACGATCCAACACATGAATGCCGAAGTGAAGATGGAACTGATCACTCAAAATGTACAATACCTGCAAGGACAGCTTGCCATGGCCAAAGAACATGCATCAACCGCCAAAGCCATGCGTCATGATTTTCGACATCACATGCAAAATATTGACCTGCTTCTGAAACAACAGAAGCCACAAGAAGCGATACATTATATAGAAGAATTTATCCAAAGCCTGGATGCGGCAAGTCCGATTGATTTTTGCCCACATATTACAGTCAACGCCATTTTAAACAACTTTTATAATCAAGCACAGAAAGAAGGAATTCCGATCTCTATAACTGCCGACACACCGGAGCATATAACAATTGCAGATATGGATTTTGTTGCGATCCTTTCAAATCTTCTGGAAAATGCAGTAAACGGATGTATCGAATGCGGTTCCCGGGATGAGATCACGGTAAATCTCCGTATGAAAAAGGGAAAACTTGTGATCGTGTGCAGTAACCCTTGTAAAATGGACCTTGTGATCGAAAATGATATCATCAAGCCAAAAGGAACCGGGATAGAAAGTATCCTGATGGCTATTGATAAATACGATGGAAATATCCGTTATCAGATGGAAGACGGTATTCTGACAGCATGCGTCATCCTTAACTGCTGATCTTTGCAGAAAATCAGATCACTATTTCACGCAGAAAAAACATGGTTTCACGAAAGGAACACGTTTTTTCTGCATTTTTCTTTTATACTTACACATAATAAAACATTCTTGGGATCGTTACTCATTGTGACCCAAATTTATGAAGAAAGGATCTGATTTAAATGATGAACTCAAATGTACAGGCTGCTATGCCAAAATTCGCCGGATTATCCCATGTATGTATTTTCGTGGATGATATGATGGAGGCGGTTGACTATTACCAGAAACTGTTGGGCGTTGTACCGGATCATTACCTGTCCCACTGGAGAAACGAAGGTTTCTTTAAAGCCGGCGGATTTGTCAAAGAAGCTGCCTGCGGTGATGTCTCTATTGCTTTTGTAAATGTACCGGGCACAAAACTGACACTGGAACTCATGTAGTACCATTCACCGGAAGGACGAAAAGAACCTGTCTTCTTCGCTGCCAACGATGTCAGCGGCGCACGTCATGTAGCACTGAAAATCACGAACATCGACGAAGCATTTTTACATATTAAATCCATGCCGGACACACGACTGATCAATGAGACTGACGATTATCAAGTATTCCAGATCAGCGAGACCTATCCGGATGAAGTTCATTTCTTCGATCAGAATATGAAAGAAATGGATGAAAGGAAACAGCAGACAGCTAAAATCCTCAGTGAAGTACGCTATTTCTACTTTATTGACAAATACGGTCTCCAATGGGAGTTCGAGCAGGGACATACTGATATTGGTGATTAAGTGAAAAAATGAAACAGGAGTCGGTTTGCGTTACCCGTGTTGTACGCAGCGACTCCTGTTTTTTGTTTATCTTATTATTTTTTCCTTTACCCAGGCAATGCTTTTTATAGAATGCAACACAAGATAGTTTTCTATGGAAGTAACTATCCTTTAAAATCAGATATTTGAAAAAACAAACTTCCTCAATCACATAATCTTCAAACAATATTCATCTTTTGAGTGGATACCTTTCTTCCAATGCGGGAATGACGGATCATCCTGCTCCTGATCAATCAAATTCCAGTACAGTGATCTTATTTTGTAAAAATCTTCTTTTTCTGCCTTACGGAATATCATTTTGCCTACCTCTTTACTCATGCAGTTCCAACGGCAGCCCGTCCGGGTCATGGAAGAAAGTCATCTTCTTTCCTGTATAATCGTCAACTCGAATCGGCTCACATTCAATACCGACTTCCGCCAACTCATTCACCGTCTGCTCCACGCTATCAACGCAGAACGCAAGGTGACGCAGACCACAGGCCTCCGGTCGGTTTACACGCTTCGGCGGGTTTTCTTCTGCGAAAATCTCCAGCTCTGTTTGCTCATTGACACGCAGATCCAGCTTCCAGTCTTTACGCTCCGGGCGGTAGTTTTCCCTGATGACAGAGAACCCTAGCTTGTTCACATAAAAATCCTTAGCTGCTTCGTAGTCAGATACGATGATTGCAATATGATGTATTTTTGATAAATTCATTTTTCTCACGCTCCATTTCTTTTATTTCCATTGTATTTAAGTCTTTTTCTCCTTTGAGCAGTTCAATCACTAATTCTGATTTGAATTTGGCGGAGAAATTTCTTCTTGTTCGAGACATAATAATAATCCTTCTTTCTGTAGTATTTACAGTATATCAGATTCATTAAGAAATGTCTCTTAAAGTGTCTTAAATTACGATACCATTATACAAAAGAACCTGACAGAAAAACACACTCAACAATCCGATCCATACTCTTAGTCTCTTATAATTCTTTTTGAAAGATATTAATAATTCATTTACAATTTGTGCAATAACGTGTCCCATTTTCTTTATCTCTTTTCACTTGTTTTTGATATTTGTCAAATGAATATTCTTGTATAAAAATTTAATAGTGCCTGTCACCAATGGTAGGTAGTTTCTATTAAGTTAAGGGACTACCTATTTTTTTGTACTTATTTCAAAATATACTTGACAAAACCTCAAAAAAATGCGGCGCTTCGCGCCCTTTGATTAATAAGAAAAATCTGGTCATGCCGGAAAATTAAATTAATCGGAGGCGTGTTATGAATCTTTCACCAGAATCAGTAAAGAAAACATTACTAAACAAAGTAAACGAATTATCTGCATCTTCCTGGCAGTACACAAAAAAACTACGGATTTTACAAGAAATCGTAAGATTTCATTCAGCGATGTCTTGCTCTCTACAATCTCCATGCAAAAATCTGCATCTAAAACAAAATTGTTAAAGTATTTCGATTTTAACGCTTCTGCACCAACAGCGTCTGCTTTGATTCAACAGCGTAAAAAATATCTCCAGAGGCCTTTGATTCTTTTTTTTACTCATTTTCCAATGCATTTTTCCTCGATAAGACTTTGAAAGGCTATGATCCAATTGCTGTTGATGGCTCGGATATTTATATCCCAAGAAATCCTAAGGACCCCGATACCTATCGGGTTACCGATCGGTACAATAAAAGATTTAATATGATTCATCTGAATGCTGCTTACAATTTATTATCACATTTGTATACTGATGTAATTCTCCACCCATTGAATCATATCAATGAATATATAGCAATGTGTGACATAATAGATCATTATACGGCTACTAATCCTACGCGAAAACCTTTATTTATTGCTGATAGGGGATTTGTATCATTCAATGTGTTTGCACATGCCATTGAAAACAATGCATATTTTCTAGTTCGTGCTAGAGAATCGAACCCGCGTAGTATGTTGGCTACAATTAAACTTCCAGATTCGCCTGAGTATGATATCATTTTCGAAAGATGGCTTACCAGAAAAAATACAAAGACTGTTAAAGCAGAGCCTGAAGTGTATAAAACTATTGCAAACAGAACTTTTGATTACCTTGACCCTAAAAGTAAAAGTTTATACTACATCTCTTTTCGGATTGTGAGTTTTGTCCTTCCAAATGGGAACACCGAAGTCGTATATACCAATCTTCCAAAAGAAGATTTTAGCACAGAGGAATTACGGGAATTGTACAATATGCGTTGGGGAATCGAAACATCTTTTCGTGACATAAAGTATGCCGCAGAACTTCTTTTCTTCCATAGTAGAAAAAAGGATTTAGTAATCCAAGAAATCTATGCAAAACTCATTCTTTATAACTTTTGTGAACTGATTACTGGCGCAATTGTTGTTGAAAAAAGGATCCCGTCACAATTTAAAGAAAAAGCGTATTTCGTAGAGTAATCTACTCCACGAAATACGCTTCTTTTTCTATTCTGAACTTTTCTCTTTTTCCCCATACACCTCAAAGAAACTGCCCCGGATTATAAATACAATTATTCCCACACGGCTGACCATCAAAGATTTTCTTATTTAATTGATCGATATATCCCCCTGTCTCTTTTTCTTCTCTTCGATTCTCCTCCAGAACTCCCAGCGCAGCCTTCAGATTCCGAATATCCCGGATCATATCTTCCACATAATTTCCTCGTCCAACCAGTTTCAGATGGGTAATCCCTGCTGCCTCCAGCTGTGGCAGCGCACACAACGCACATCCACTCTTCCCACAGAGATATTGTTGCTCTTCTATCTCCAATGTTCTTTTTATCACTCGTTCCATACGCTCTTCCATCTCAGCATCTCCCCAGTAAGTCGTCCTGCACAGATACCCCATCTCGTCACAGTGAAGGGAATTGCAGAATGCTCCTGTGAACTGACACAATTCGTTCAATGCAAAGGCCTCGAATTCCAGTTTTTCTGCATTTACAGCTTCTATCATCTGCCGCATCGATGCAACTGTGTTTTTCCTGTGGAAGATGATCCGACCGATTCCCATTTCCCGGAAAACTTTGATTGCCTCCCGGTTCATTTCTCCGACTTCACCGCTAAGATGGATCTTACAGGATATGCCTTTCTGTCTCAGGTACAAAATCAATGCCGGATCGGCAAGGATGAAGCTGTCGAATCCGATTTTCATACACTGTTTCACAATGTCTGCGATCTCTTCATATTGTTCCGGAATATAATAGAGAGAATTCATCGCGATATGCACCGGCTTTCTATACTTCCTGATCATTGCTGAGAGGATCTCTAATTCACTGAAAGAACCGAGCTGCACATTATAAGCCAGCACTTCCCTGCGGTTCAGTGGAAGTACGGTTCCGTATTTTTTTGTCCAGTTATATGGCACATATCCGCAGAACAATTCGTCTGCTCCTGCCAGGACATATGGAATATATTCATCTATAGAGCCAAGTCCTGCAACGATTTTCATCCTTCGCTCTGCTTTTTCTTTTTCATTCTGTTTTCTTTTCTGTGTCTCCATTCTTCCATCATCCTTCTGTTTTTCACATTTTACAATAGATTGACCACAAGACGGTTCCATTTTATTCCGAGTTCTCTCTTCAACTGCTCCGGTTCATCCAGCAGATGTTTATCCAATGCGAACAGACTGTTGTATTTTCCCTTCATATATAAATGCTTTGGATAGAAGAAGCTATGTTCCAGACACGGTGCCGGACATTCTTGTCTCTCCCTTTGTTTTCCACGTTCACCGTGTTCCAGTACAGCGCAAAGTGTACAATAGCTCGACGTATTTGTCTGATAGAACGGCACGTGTAGATGGTTCTGTATCTTTTGCGGTATTTCCTGTGTATAACCGCAGCTTTCCCACTCATAACTGCTGATTCCAAAGCTTTCTTCCAGATAGGTGCGATAAAATCCTGCATTCAGATTATTCTGTTCCAACAGCGTCTTATCTCCCATCTTGTAGGACATTCTCGGATCTTTCTTCCGCTTATTTAAGAGCGTCCCAAGACACGGGATCAGATGTTCTGTCCGCTTCACAAGATGTGTCAGTCCCCAATCATTGACTACAACCTCAAGTCGTTTCTTCTCCGCCCCCGAACTCTCCTGTTGTTTACACCACTGATTCAGGCGTGTCAACAGCTGCTCTGTCTGTGCAAGCCTGTCTTCCCGAATAAAGGAAAAAGCGACAGTCACTTCCATCCGTTCTTTATCTGCTTTCTCAAGAAGTGCAAAGAGCTGTTCTTCTTCCGGGAATAGATGTGGACAGAATTGGTTGCCGAGATACAACCGGTCCGGTTGTCTCCCCAGGATCCGCGCATCTTTGATTCCATGCTGCTGCCAGTATTCTTTCATGAACCGTTCAATCGGTCTAGTCAGATATTGTTCGTATAGTTTCGGATGATCCAGTTCTACCGCTAATTCTGCCGGCAGATTTTGGAAGATCTCCGCATTCTGAAACCACGCTTTATTTTGTTCTGTTTCATTCTTGAAATGTTCCTCTTCTTCCTGCGCGGGATAACCGGTCATTTCTTGCGCCAGATGTGCATCATCCTCTTCCAGCTTGAGCGAAATGTATCGGCTGTATTCGACACAGAGCTTCTGAAAGGCTTCTTTATAATCTTCCTGAACTGTGAAAATATCATAGGCTTGATAGAATTCTGTCTGTTCCCCGGCCTCTATCTGAAAATGACAAATTTCAATCTCCCGATACTCTGCCTGATCCATCTGATAGAAGCAGATCTTGAATGCTTTCGGATAAATGTTCTCCTCTGCTTTCCCTCTCCTGCAAAGCCGGATGCGGAATCCTTCGGATGAAATCTCTGTCAGGCGGACTTCTCTTTGCCTCTCTTCTATTGAATCTTCTATCATGACTCCGGCCAGAAGTCCATATGGAATCATCTGAATTCCTTTAATCCTTCGCTTTTTCATTTGCTTCCTCTCTCTTTTACAAAATCCTTGCTTGAACAAAGAATGTGCCTGGGCACATTCTTGCGCCTGCGGCGGTCGCTTGCGACACCTACCTTGTACGCCGCAGTGCGCATCCCTAGCGGAGAGTTTTTTATATGTTAGGAAAGAACTTTCCTAACATATAAAAAAATCGTGCCCCCGGCAGAACTCTCCGCCGACAGCACGATTCCTATACTTTTTACTTATATGATTCTATTAGATATTCAGAAGATCACTGAAAACTCTCAGGGCTCCGTCTGTCTCATGTGCAAGTACGCGTTTTGCAAGGACTTTACCGAGCTGAACACCTTCCTGATCGAAGCTGTTTACATTCCACAGGAATCCCTGGAACATGATCTTGTTCTCGAAGTGAGCAAGCAGTGCTCCGAGAGATGCCGGTGTTAACTGGTCTCCGATAATGATGCTTGAAGGACGTCCTCCTTCGAAGTTCTTGTTACGGTTCTCGTCTTCTTTACCACATGCAAATGCTACGATCTGAGCAGCTACGTTCGCGCAGAGTTTCTGCTGGCTTGTGCTGTCCTGGATCACAACATCTGTACCGATCTGGCTGTTCTTGAATCCTACGAACTGAAGCGGCACAATATCTGTTCCCTGGTGAAGGAGCTGATAGAAGGAGTGCTGTCCGTTTGTTCCAGGCTCTCCGAAGATAACCGGTCCTGTCACGTAATCAACCGGCTCACCAAAGCGGTTTACGGATTTTCCGTTAGACTCCATATCCAGCTGCTGCAGATGTGCAGGGAAGCGGCTAAGTGCCTGGGAGTATGGAAGTACTGCTGTGCTTGGGTATCCGAGTACATTTCTCTCATATACACCGATCAATGCATCGAGCATCTCCGGGTTCTCTTTGATATTCTTATTGAGGGACAGTTTATCCTCAGCTGCTGCTCCGTCAAGGAACTGTGCGAATACTTCCGGTCCGAATGCGAGGGAAAGTACGGCTCCACCAACTGCTGATGTAGATGAGAAACGTCCTCCGATATAGTCATCCATGAAGAAGGCTGCAAGGTAATCATCACTCTTTGCAAGTGGTGAAGTCTCGCTTGTTACTGCGATCATATGCTTGGATGCGTCAAGTCCTGCGTTCTTAAGAGCATCCTTTACAAAGGACTCATTTGTCAGAGTCTCAAGTGTTGTTCCTGACTTGGATACAAGTACGAAGATAGAGTGAGCAACATCTACAGAATTCAGAACTGCTGCCGCATCATCCGGGTCAACGTTGCTGATGAACTTTGCTTCCATCTTGAATGTATCATTCTTCTTTGCCCAGTTCTCAAGTGCAAGGTACATTGCGCGAGGACCGAGGTCACTTCCGCCGATACCGATCTGAACAACTGTTGTAAACTTCTCTCCGGCACCGTTTGTGATCTCACCTGCATGTACTTTATTCGCGAACTCAGCAATCTTCTTCTGCTGCTCTACATAGAAAGTACGCTTGTCAACACCGTCAGCCTCAACAGCATCTCCGAGCTGTCCGCGTGTCATATGATGAAGTACGAGACGCTTCTCTCCTGTGTTCACAACTTCTCCGTTGTAAAGTGCTTCGAACTTCTCTGTCAGCTGTGCTTCTTCTGCCAGTTTCTCAAGAGCTGAGAGAACTGTGTCATCCACTTTCTTCGCTGCATAATTGTATGCTAATCCTTCTGCCATCGGAACGCTGTAGTTCTTCACACGCTCTGCTCCGTTCTCTCCGGCCATCACTGCTGCAAGGTCTACACTTTCTGTCTTCTCAAGTTCCTGATAAGAAGTAAGCTTATCCAAATTGTTCCAGGTAATCATCGTTGATTCCTCCTTCATAAAATAAAGTTCATATCCGGCTGTCGGGTTCAGTATCTTCTGACCGGCAGACCATCCATTTCATAAAAAAACTATTGTTAATTTCTCAACAATCAAGTTCATTATACAATCAATCCGGTGCAAATTCAACCCACAAACGATATTATCAGATTGCTGTCCGCACATCGTATAACCGGTAATAATATCAGAGCAGCTCCGCAAACAGACGTAAGATCAGCTGTCCGAGTCTTAAGCCCGCACTTCTTCCTTCTTTATACTGCTCGGTCACTTCTCTGCTTTCTCCCATCGTGCGGATCAGATCATCCCGGATCTCCAGCACTGCGTCGCAATCTGCCAGGAAGCATCCATTCTCAAAGTGATGGTACAGGCTGCGGTAATCGAGATTGATCGTTCCGCAGGTCGCCATTTTATCATCTGCCACACTCATCTTCGCATGACAGAATCCCGGTGTCCACTCATAGATACGGACTCCATGCTTAACCAGATTATGATAGAAGGAACGGGTCACACTGTAAACCATTTTCTTGTCCGGGATTCCCGGTGTTATGATACGCACATCAACGCCACGCTTTGCTGCCAGTGTGAGTGCATGTGTCATCTCGTCTGTGATGATCAGATACGGAGTGATAAACCAGCAGTATTTCTCCGCTTTGTTCGCCATACTGATATATACTTCCTCGCCTACCTGCTCTCCATCCAGAGGACTGTCTGCATATGGCTGGACATAACCACGCTGTTGTGCTTTGTATGCATAGTGGATCACATATTTCTCTGGTACAAGTTCTTTTGACTTTACATTTCCGGCTGCATTCCACATTTCCAGAAATGCTACTGTCATAGACTTGACTGCATCTCCTTCCATACGGATCCCGGTATCTTTCCAGATTCCATACGGATGTGTGATGTTGAAATACTCATTCGCCAGATTGTATCCACCTGTGTAAGCAACCTTTCCGTCAATTACAGTAATCTTCCGGTGATCGCGGTTGTTCAGGAACATATTCAGTCCCGGCAAAATCGGGTTAAATACACGGCATTTGATTCCTAAAGATTTCAGTTTTGTTGCAAAATCCATGTTCACAAACCAGATCGATCCCATATCATCATAGAAGATACGGACTTCTACGCCTGCTTTCACACGGTCTTCAAGTACCGTCTGAATCCTCTGCCATGCCTCTTCGTCTTCGATGGCATGATACTCCATAAAGATGAACTTTTCTGCCTTTGAAAGATCCTCCAGCTGTGCATCCAGCCCTTTGATCGCCTCATCATAATATGTAACATCTGTGTTCTGATAAACCGGGTAACAAGAGTAATTCGTCAGATAAGAAGCGATTGCCCCCGCCTGCGGACTCTCTTTTTTCATCCATTCGAGAATCTGTCTGTTATCCGGAAGATATGGGAGCAGTTTTTTATCAATCTCTTCATATCTTGCCCGCATCTTCTTCGTGCTTCCGTTCAGACCTACGAGAAGATACAGACTCACACCAAGAATCGGGAATGCAAGCATCAGTATGATCCATGGCATTTTCATCGATGAAGTCTTATCCATGCTGTAAAGTCCAAGCACAAGAAAGATTGCCACGATTCTTGTTGCCCAGTCAATAATAGTTGCGTATTCACTTACCTTTGTGAACAGAAAGAGAAGGAAGACAATCTCCAGCAAGATAGATACTGCTGTGAAGATCAGCCTCTTTGTTCCGTTCTCTGTCTTCTTCTTTCCTTCGAATGTACTGCCGCTCAAATCTACATGCCCCTTTTCTCTTTTCCTTTTAATAATTGCTATTTTCTCTTTGCATAGAAAGACGGAGAATCCGATCACTCAGATTCTCCTGACTCTTTTAATTAACACATACTATAACAGATATGGAAGGAAATTGAAACAAGTATTTTCTTTTTCCACTGTTTTTTTATTCATGTCTAAGTGCTTCGATTGGATTCATGTTCGCCGCTTTCACGGACGGGATCAATCCGAAGATAATACCGATCAGTGTGGAGAACAGCACTGCGATCACAATCGAAACTCCGCTGATTGCTACCGGAACTGCTGAGACTTTGGATATAATGTACGCAAGCGCGATTCCTCCAAGAACACCTATAATTCCTCCAAGCAGTGTCAGTACCGCTGCCTCTGTCAGGAACTGTGTCAGAATTCTGCGCTTTCTCGCTCCGAGTGCTTTCTTTAATCCAATCTCGCCGGTACGTTCTGTAACTGACACGAGCATGATATTCATAACTCCGATTCCACCAACTAACAGAGAAATGCTGGCGATCCAAATCAGCTGCTGATTTGTCGAGTTGCTGATCTCCTGGATCTGTGTTGCCTGCTCTAACAGATCTTCTCCTTTGTATTTCACGGTATCATCTGAAACTGTCAGCATAGCATTTAAAATATCTGCGGCTTTCTCTCCTGCCGCTGTCATATCATCTGTACTTTTTGCACGCACGACAAGGTTCTGTGGTTCGTCATACTGGTAGATGACCGGCCATACTTGATCCGGAATAAGGATCTTTCCACTCTGGTCATCTGACATGTAGCGGTAGTAATCTTCCATTGAGTTGATTACCGGCTGGGACTCTGCTTTCTTTGCAACCATTCCAACGACAACAAAAGGCTCTCCCTTGATCTCGATCGTTCTTCCAATCACATCTGCATTGTCGAATAAACTTGCCGCTGTTGTTTTGTCTATCAAGGCTACTTTTCGTCCTTCGGAATAATCTTTTTCTGTTAATCCTCTTCCTTTGGTCACCTGATATCCGTAAACATCCAGATAATTTCTGTCAATTCCGAGAATCACGCTGTTACTTAATGACTTTGCGCCGCGGTAAACTGCGTCGTATTCATTTCTTGTATGATATAAAGACGCTGTCTCCACTTCCGGGAGTTCAACGACTTCCTGCAATGTCTCGTCTGAGATCTCCGGCACTCCGTCCGGGAGTGACTGATACTGCAGATCGATTGGCCAGTCACCCTGATAGAGCTGTACATTTACCGCGTCATTTCCTGCACCGACCAGATTCTTCTTAATCTGTTCATTCGTTCCTTTGATTGTGGACACAATTGCTATAATGGAACCGATTCCTATGATGATTCCGAGCATTGTAAGCGCAGATCTTAATTTATGATTCCAGATTCCCTGAAACGCCAGTCTGATGTCTTCTAACATAATGGCACCTCACTCTCTTTCATTTTGATACTGTTCAGTCTTCTTAATAATAGTCGTACAGGGTATCTGCTTCCTGTGTCTTTGCGCCTTCTTTGACATCTCTGCCGTAAGGGAACGCGATCAGGTCGTCCATTGTGAGGCCGGAGGTGATCTCCAGTGAATTGTACATATTTTTGCCAACCTCTACATACTGTTTTGTTAATCTGCCGTTATCGCCCCGCTTGTAGACATAATAGCGGTTTCCTTCCTCGCGGACAAACATTTTTTCAAGATAGATCGATCCATCACTACCTGCTGCAATTCCATCCATCGACAGATTCACAGACTCACCATTCGAGAGATTTGCGTCTCCGTGGATCACGAGCGTGAACGGATAGAAGGACTGATTCTGGTTCTCTCCTGTGGAATAATCGCTTACCGGTGAGTTGCCAACACCTGTAACTGTCGCTTCGTAGGATTCTCCCGACTGCCAGGACATTACAGTCGCAGTCATTCCTTCTTTGATCTGATCAAGCATTGTCTCTCCGACTCTTCCGGTCACATAGAAACCTTCTTCTCCGACAACGCTGACAACTGGTTTGTTCTCATTCTTTGCAGACGCTTCGTCAGTCGCTTCTTTGACTACACCTTCTACCGTACTTTTAATCACGCCGTCCCCGACCTTTTTCTTCAGCTTTTTCAGTTCCAGTTCAGCGGATTTCTTGGAAAGATCCAGATCTTTGATCTTCTGCTCTTTCTCCTTGATTTGCTTCGTCACTTCTTCCTTTGACGGAAGGTCCGGGGTGTCTGGGATAACCGGATCTTCTGAAATATCCGGTTCCGGAGTTGGCTCTGGTTCCGGAGTTGGCTCTGGATTTGGAGTCGGCTCCGGGTCTGGAGTTGGTTGTGAATCCGGTATGACTACCTGTCCTGTTTTTCCATCGAGGATCCAGCAGGATAAGAATTTTGTCGGCGCTTCTGCGTTATCTACTACATCAAAGGCACACACTTGACCCTCTTTTAATACTTTGAGCATAAACGGTGCATTTACTGCTGCCCCCGGTGCACAAAGATAACGATACGGTTTTTCCATTGTTCCGTCTGCATCTTCTTTATTATAAGGAACAGAATCTAATGTGATCTCGCTGTAAACCTCTTTTCCCTTTAATGTTTCAGGGAATGGACGCTCGACTGCGGAAGATGGTACATCGTCTTTTTTGTTATCGTCTTTGGATGTATCGTCTTTTGTATTATCATCTTTCGAAGCATCGTCTTTTGAAGTATCATCTTTTGAGGTATCATCTTTTGTGTTGTCATCTTTTGTCGTATCATCCTTCGAGGTATCACCGTCCGGTTTTTTATTCTCATCCTCTTTTGATGTATTAAGAACGGTTGTCTTTACAGCACTCATCTTCTGTACAGTTGGCTGCTGTTCTCCATCTGCGCTTGTCTGCACGACGGATGCCCCTGTATCTGCCTTCGCAGTCTTCGTCCCCTTGAGCTGGGTGATCTCTTTCTGCAGGTTCTGAATGTTCAGGTCAATCCCCTGAATCTGCATTTCTTTCATCTCAAGCTCCAGGGAAGAAAGTGTCGTGTCGTATGCCACAAGACGGTCTCCAACTTTCACCGTATCCCCGGCTTTCACGTAAACCTGTGTGATCGGCATAGTATCATCCACGTAAATGTCCTGCTTCTGGTTCGTTGTGACGGTTCCGTAACTTGCAATCCCGCTATCATCGTACCAGCCGCCGGAATTCAAACTGCTGACAGGAGCTACTTTAACAGCCTTTCCGCTGTTCTTCACTGCGAAACCGATTCCAAGTGCAAGAACGATACAGCCTGCTGCCACAGGAATGCCGATCTTGATTATTTTCTTTTTATTCATCCACACTCTCCTCCGTTCCCGGAACTCCTTCCTGCATTGCATTTTCTTCTACAGGTTCTTCGTAACCGCCCTCGGCTCCTGACATATCTGAAGTACTGCCTGAAGTACTGCCTGAAGTACTGCCTGATGTACCTGAATCGTTCTTCACAACAGCTGCACCTTTTTTGCACTCCTCGCTTGGCCATACAATGTAATCAGAAGCTTTCAGTCCGTCTACGATCTCACAGGTTCCCATATCTTCGTTCGTCTCTCCGAGTGTAACAGAACGCTTCTCCAGCTTGTCATTATCTCCTGCTACCCATACATATGGATGATCTGAATCTGCGTCTACAATGTAGTCACGCATCAGCCACATCTTGTCTGCTTCCAGTGAAGTACTTGTCTCGATATAGACATGCTGTCCGAGCATCAATCCATCCACTGTATCCAATGTGACATAGAATGGATACTTTGTTGCCTGATTATCGCTGTTCTCAGAACCATAACTCATAGAATCCTGGGAACTGTTCTCCGGCTTCTCTGTGTCTACGTTGTCTACTGTACCTGTCCAGATCTCATCTTCATTCACTCTGGAGCGGATCGTCACCTGTGTGCCCGGTGTCAGATCTCCGATGTTCTGCTCGCTGATCTTTCCTTTGATTCTGTATTTTCCTGTAGAAAGGATACTCATAAACGGTTTGGACTCTCCTGTAGAAGGGTCTGTTCCCTGCTGTTCGTTGATCTCCTGTACAATTCCGGCAACTGTAGAAGTTACTGTAGACTGTTCCAGGCTCTTCTGTGTACGGTTTACTTCCAGCTCTTTTACTTTATAATTGTACTCTTCCTGCTTGATCTCCATCTGAAGTTCCTGGATCTGTGTCGTATAGGACAGCTGTTCGCTGGCCGGCGCACTCTTCTTCTCCGTTGTAAGTGTCGCGATCTGTGAATTCAGGCTGCTGATGTTGTTCGTGATCTTCTCAAGCTCCAGTTTTCCCTGATCTAATGTCATGGCAAGCTCTTCTGTATCGTATTCAAACAACTTTGTTCCAGGCTCTACTTCCTGCCCTTTTTCAACAAAGATCTGTTTTACCTTCTGGTTGTCTGCCAGTGTCAGTTTCAACGTATCCTGTGCTTCAACCACTCCTGTAAACCGGTTCTGTGTCCCAAGTCCTGTCCCTGTGATCATTCCGACGGAATCCGCATAAAGAACATTCTCTCCATCTGCTCCACTTCCACCTGTCAGATTCTTCACAAGGATCAGGGCAATCACTGCCACAAGGAAGATACCTCCGCCGATCAACATTCCTTTTTTCTGTTTTGTATCCAATCTTCTTTTTTCTTTCGGCTGACTGGAGCTCTGTGTGTCGGATGACTGCTTTCTGATTCCCCGCATCTTTTGCCCTCCTGCTTTGTTTTATTTTTACTTCTTTTTGTGCAAAAGATAAAATCTCCGGGACATCCGGTACAATCTGCACAAAATATTCTCTCATACCATCAGTATACAGGAAATGTTCATGAAAAGACATTGATATTTTCTTAAGATTTTTTATCTTTTTTCTATAGCCGGCTCACAGACTCCTTCTGCTCCGGCAAGCAGAATCATCAGAAGCAAATCTCTCTGTGGTCCAAGCCATGCTTCTTTTGGCTCGTACCATTCCTGAAGGGTATGGATTCCGTCTTCTTCTCCACCTCTTCCAACAGTAATTGCCGGGATTCCCATACTGATCGGGATATTCGCATCTGTACTGCTCTCATACCGATACTCCGGTTCAATCCCCAGCAGTTCTGCCGCCCGGAATGCTGCTTTCACGATTGCACAGTCCTTTGGCTGTGCCCCCGCCGGTCTCACACCGCGTCCTTCGATCTGCACTTTGATCTGCGGCTTTGAAGCATCCCATCTTGCATTTTCTTCTTCCACTGCCTGTTTGATCACTTTATGAAGTTCTTTGTCCAATCGGTTCAGCTCTTCTTCGCTGTCCGAACGGAGGTCTACCAGCATGGATGCAGAACCTGAAATTGTATTTACAGAAGTTCCTCCCTGGATCACGCCTACGTTAAATGTCGTCTTCGGCTCATCCGGAACCTGGAATTCTGCGATCTGTGCGATGGCTCGTCCCATTGCATGGATTGGATTAGGAATGCCAAAGTTCTGGAAACTGTGACCACCTCTTCCGGTAAATGTCACCTCATAACGGTGACTTCCTGTTGCCGTATAGATCACCCCGCCTGTATACTGGTTATCAATCGAGACAAATACATCTACCTCTGGACATTCTTCTGAAGCTTTGTTGTCGTATCCGAACAGATACTTCACACCCCTTAGATCTCCAAGTCCTTCTTCGCACACATTTGCACAGAAGATCAAGTCCCCTTTTGTGTGAAGATCTGCATGGATCATTGCTTTCGCCACTGCAATCATCTCCGCCACTGCATGTGTGTCATCGTTAATGCCGGGACAATAATAACGATTCCCTTCTTTCCTTATCGACAGATCTGTCCCTTCCGGGAATACTGTGTCTGTGTGCGCCGCAAGCATTACATTTGGTCCTTCACCGGTTCCCGGCCAGATCCCAAGCACATTTCCAACAGCGTCAATCCTGACATCCCTAAGCCCGATCTCCCGGAACCGATCCCGGATATACTCCGCTTTTTTCTCTTCCTTATAAGAAGGTGCCGGGATCTGACACATATTGAGCGTGTCCTGAGTCGTCGCCGGATCTTCTTTCTTTATATATTCCAATGCCTGTTTTATTTTTTCATTTTCAAGAATCATTTCCCTGTTTCCCTTCGTTCTGTGTACTTTGTATTTTTCTGTAATAAACACTTTCAGTATATCATATTTTCTTAATGATACCGTGATTTTGCGGATTTTCTATAACAGTAATTTTTTTATTGAACTTTTTCATTTATCGTGGTATACTCTGACTAAAGTTTTGAACTTTTAAATTGAACTTTTTTAGAGATTTTCGTATTGAAACAGAATTTAAATTGAACTTTATACTTTATTAATGGGGTCTGCCCCACGGAAGGACCCTCGAAAGGAGCTTTATGGAAACCTTTGCAGACAGATTAAAAGCCGCTATGAACGAGCGAGGCCTGAAGCAGGTTGATCTTGTTCGTCTTGCTCAGCAAAAAGGGATCAAGCTTGGGAAGAGTCATGTCAGCCAGTATGTCAGTGGGAAGACGATCCCGCGTACTGACATCTTACATTTTCTGGCAGATGCCCTGCAGGTTGATCCTGACTGGCTAAACAATAATAATAATAATAATGATTCCACACTATCAGATGTTGATGAGATACAGACATCCGCAGATAATTCAGGAGGTATGAAAGTGAGAGAATTCAAGAAATCATCCAAGTTAAATAATGTATTATATGATGTGAGAGGTCCGGTTGTTGATGAGGCTGCCAGAATGGAAGAGATGGGAACTCATGTATTGAAGCTTAATATCGGAAATCCGGCTCCGTTCGGCTTCCGTACACCGGATGAGGTGATCTATGACATGAGCCGTCAGCTTTCTGACTGTGAAGGTTACTCTGCTTCTGCCGGTCTGTTCTCTGCGCGAAAAGCAATTATGCAGTATGCCCAGTTAAAGCACCTGCCGAATGTAACGATGAACGATATTTACACAGGAAATGGTGTCAGTGAGCTGATCAATCTTACCATGTCTGCTCTTTTGGATACAGGGGATGAGATTCTTATCCCGTCTCCGGATTATCCGCTCTGGACAGCTTGTGCTACACTTGCCGGTGGAAAGCCTGTGCATTATATCTGTGATGAGCAGTCTGACTGGTATCCGGATATCGAAGATATGCGTAAGAAGATCAACGACCGTACAAAAGCGATTGTTATCATCAATCCAAACAATCCGACCGGTGCTCTTTATCCGAAGGAAGTACTGCAGCAGATTGTAGATCTTGCAAGAGAGCACCAGCTGATCATTTTCTCTGATGAGATTTATGACCGTCTTGTTATGGATGGAAAAGAGCATGTTTCTATCGCTTCTCTCGCACCGGATCTGTTCTGCGTGACATTCAGCGGACTGTCCAAGTCCCATATGATCGCCGGATTCCGTATCGGATGGATGATCTTAAGTGGAAATAAAAATATTGCAAGAGACTATATTGAAGGAATCAAGATGCTTTCCAACATGCGTCTTTGCTCTAACGTTCCGGCGCAGTCCATTGTGCAGACAGCTCTCGGCGGGCACCAGAGTGTAAATGATTATATTGTTCCGGGTGGACGTATTTACGAGCAGCGTGAATATGTTTACAAGGCTCTGACGGATATTCCGGGAATCAGCGCAGTAAAACCGCAGGCTGCATTTTATATGTTCCCGAAGATTGATACGAAGAAATTCAATATTGTAAATGATGAGAAATTTGCTCTTGATCTGCTTCGTGACAAGAAGATCCTGATTGTCCAGGGAAGTGGATTCAACTGGCATCAGCCGGATCATTTCCGCGTGGTTTATCTGCCGCGTATTGAAGTACTGAAAGAAGCGGTTGGTAAGATTGGAGAATTTTTGCAGTATTATAGACAGTAGGAATTGAACTTTATTTGCATTTAGAGTTTTATTTACGTTATAACGCAAGTCAAAAAAAGAGCTCTGGAAATCCAAAACTTTCCAGAGCTCTTTCTTTCATGGCGAAAACCAACTTTATCCAAGCAGTTCTCTTACCATCTCTGCATCAAATTCAACTTTCTCCACATGATTCACCTCAATCTGATACAGTGCATTCGCTGCGATGTGTTCTGCTGCCTGTTCCAGATCACGGATTCCTGATGTGTTGGAGTAAAGTTCAATCACTTCATTGAGTGCCTCCTCTGTCATAATGCACTCTTCTGCCTTCAGGCTCATGCGTTTCAGCACCTTCGGAAGTGCGAATTTGGAGAAGATTACTTTCTTCTCTTCCGGTGTATAATCCGGGATATCAATGACAGCGAAACGGGACATGAGCGGTGCACTGATCTGATCCTTGTCGTTCGCTGTGGCGATTGGATATACACCAACGGTAGGGATCATGCACTCCATGTAATTATCTGTAAATCCAAGGTTATCCAGTAGTGTAAGTAAAACATCTGCCGGGTTTCCGTTTCCCTTTCCGGATGCTGCCTTATCCAGCTCATTAATAATGAATACCAGATTGGATTCTCCTGCCATGGAGAATGCTTCCATGATAATACCTGGCTTTGCGTTCGAATAGATTCTTGAACTTCCTGTCAGCTGTTCCGGGTCGTTAATGGAACTCATGTCCAGTGTTGTCCAAGGAAGTTTGAGGATTCTTGCAACGGCATAAGCAATCTGGGATTTACCTGTTCCGGCCGGTCCGACAAGCAGAAGTCCGTACGCCGGAAGTGTATGTGTACGGTTGATCTGAATGATCGTCTCGATGATTCTCTGCTTTACTTTCTCCATTCCATACAGCTCTTCATCCAGAATTCTTCTCGCTTCGTCCGGATCGATTGCTTCAAAGTAATTACTCTTCCACTGAATATTCATCATAATAGAAAGCGCTCTCTGTGCGTGACGGCGCTCTTCCTGAGAAACCTCGTGAGAACGTGCAACTGCAAGATTTCTTCTTGCCCACAGGCGAATGTTATCCGGAAGTGTGCGTCCTGCGCATGTCATAAAGTCAGTAATGCTCTGAATACTTGTAAGTTTCATGTCATCCCCGGACTCTTCCTGCTCATCGTCTCCTGCTTCTTCTGTCGGTGCGTTACTTGCAAACAGTCGTTCGATCATAAACTGAAGGAAGCCGTCCTCAGCAGATAATTTTGTTCCACCTCCAAATGCGATCTCACGGATTCTGTAAACGGCATAACCATCCGGCTTATTTTCTCCGGAAAGACGTACATTAATGTGATTTTCCCCAAGCCATTTTAAAAGACTGACAAAACGTGCATCCACTTTCAGGATATCTGCGCTGCATGTTCCGTCCTTTTCATAAAACTCAAATGCGGTCTGCTTATTCTGATTGGTAAACACACCGCAGGAATGATGGTTCCACTTCCGGTTCTGATTATCCAGAACAAAAATCGGACACTCCGGTGTCGCATGGTCTTCGTTGGAACAAAATGTTGTATAAGTACACTGAACTTCTTTCTTATCTTCCGGTGCACTGTTAAAGTCAAATACTGGCATACTTTCATCTCCTCATGTTTTGTTTTCAGAAACATTACTATTCTACCACAAACTTTTTAAAAGAAAAAGGAAGAATATTATGCATATTCCGGGTTTATTTCTATCGAATATCTTAAGATATCCTAAAACTTGGCTACATTTCTTGTAACTTGTATCTTTTTATGCTACGATACTTTTCAGAAGGATCTTGTCAACTTCTGACATTTTTCGAACTAATTCATGCAAAGGAGAATCTTCTATGAAAATCTGTCCAAAATGTAATTCACTCTGCGAAGACAGTGCTTCTTTCTGTCAGGAATGTGGTGCTCCGCTTCCCACTCCTAATGATAATGCTCATACACAGGAGAATCAAAAGCAGCAGGAAAGCCAGTTCCAGCAGAATGCATATTACCAGAATGCATACCAGAACAACTATAATCAGAACAATTATTACCGGAACGGGGCAGCTACAGGCATTATGCCACGTAATCTTGTGCTTGCAATTGTTTTTTCTTTTCTCACCTGCGGCATCTACAGTATCTACTGGATGATCAAGCTGAATGATGAGGTGAATCAGCTGGCCGGAGAGCCACAGGCAACAAGCGGAGGCATGGTATTCCTATTTTCTTTGATCACCTGTGGAATCTATGGTATTTACTGGGCTTATAAGATGGGTGAACGCTGTGACCGCATCAGAGGAATACAGGGGAATTCTTCTATTCTCTACCTGGTTCTCTCGATTTTAGGATTAGATATTGTATATTTCTGCTTATTGCAGGATATGATCAACAAAGAGGTATCTTAATGTAAAGAGGATACATAGAAATTCTTGTCACATACAAGTTTTCTATGTATCCTCTTTCTTCTATCTTTCTATTGCATTAGACATGGAAACATCCACCGCCAATAAATTCTCTCAAAAGTGAATTCGTTGGCACATTGTCATTTCCGATTCCTACGAAATAATCCAGGAATTTCAACAACCGCTTTGCTTCAACATATTCCGGAGAGTCTTTGCTTACGCCAAGAAGCAACGGCTCCACATACTGTTTCAACACTGCCAGTTCATAGATCAGGGAAGAGTTAAACATCACATCTGCATATTCCTGATATGGAAAAATATTCTTCTCTTCTCCTCTTCTCACCGACGGCCACATTGAGATTGTCTTCGTCGCCGATGCCCCTCTTGTTCTTGCATCCCTGACAAGTCTTCGGATCAAACGTCCGTCTGTAGACGGAATCCGGTTATGCTCATCAATATTCAACTGTGTTAATGCACTGATATAAATCCTGAATTTCCGGTCATCACATAACTGTTCTGTCAGCTTCGGATTCAGACAATGGATTCCTTCGATTACAAGGATATCATTTTCACCGAGTTTCTTTGGCTTTGTTTCAAAATTCCGTTTACCGGTCTTAAAGTCAAAAACCGGAAGATAGACTTCCTCGCCTGCCAGCAGATTGCTCATGTCCTCATTGAACTTTTCCACATCGATTGCTTCAATGCATTCGAAGTTATAATTTCCATCCTCGTCTTTCGGTGTTTTCTCCCGATCTACGAAATAATTATCTACAGAAATCGGATGTGGATGAAGCCCATTCACTCTGAGCTGAATGGATAAGCGATGTGAAAATGTTGTCTTGCCGGAAGAAGAAGGTCCTGCGATCAGAACAAACTTTACCCCCGGGCGATCTGCGATTTGCTTTGCGATCTCTCCGATCTTGCGCTCCTGGAATGCCTCTTGGACAAGAACAATCTCTCGCATATCATCCTGCGTAATCATGTCATTGAGCGCACCGACGGTATCAATCCCCTGCTGGTCTCCCCATCTCACAGACTCACTGAGTACACGAAACAGCTTATCCTTTGGCACAAATAAAGGGACTTTCTCCGGTTCGTCTTTCAGCGGCATCTGAAGTACGATTCCGCCCTGATACAGATACAATGCAAAATACTTCAAATCTCCTGTATCCGGCATCATATAACCATAATAATAGTCACGGAATTCATTCATGGCATACAGATTCACGTGGGAACTTCTCCGATACCGGAACAGGCGTTCTTTATCAAACATTCCATATCGATGGAATAATTCCACTGCCTCTTCTGTATGGATCAACTCTTTTGTGATCGGAAGTCTCTGCTGTACAAGTTCATACATGCGTTCTTCAACTTTCCATTGGAATTCCATTCCCACATGATCGATTCCTTCCACCGTACAGTAAAATCCTGCACCTAATGAAAAATGAATCCTTACCCGCACCTGCTGCGGACACTCATGGCCAATCACATCGTGTACTGCCTTAATAAAAAGGAAGCAGACACTTCTTCGATACGTGTCATACCCCGCCGTATCCTGTGTTGTGATAAATTGTAGCGTACAGTCTCCGGAAACCTGTTTTCTAAGTTCTTGCAGACGATGTCCATCCAGCATCACAAGTGCGATCTGATGTTTATACTCTTTCTGAAAATCCTTCGCGATCTCCTGATAAGACGTCCCCTTCTCATAAAGATACTCTTTTCCGCTTATCGTAACCTTACATTTCTGACTTTCCAACTCTTGGCCACCTCCACTGTCTTTGTGAACCGCTTTCCGCTCACAACTGCCCTGCTGAACATTATTATGCGTTCACTTCTGATTATATGATCTGGAACGGATGCTCGATTGGATCTGTAAGTACATCCAGCACCGGAAGCTTCTTCTCGAAGAACTGCTTCATATCTTCAATAAAAATATATTCTGTGCCATAATGTCCTGCATCAATTACTGCAAGCCCCTGCTCTACTGCATCAATTCCATCATGATGACCGATATCTCCTGTTACAAGAACATCTGCCCCCTTCTCGAGAGCAACTGCAATCGAGCTCTTTCCTGATCCCGGAGAAATTGCAAGACGATGTACCTTCTTCTGCATATCTCCAAATACTTTCAGACTTCCAAGTTCAAGTCTGTGTTTCACATAGACACAGCACTCTTCCAATGTCATATCTTTCTCCAGATTACCGATTCTTCCGATTCCTTCCGGATTCCCTTCTTCATCTGTATAGGTAACATCTAACACTTCCCCATTCTGAAGATCCATGATCTTTCCGGACAGTTCTGCCATACCAAGCACATCATAATTCGTATGCATTGCATAATAGGAAATGTCATTCTGAATCAGTTTCACAATTCTTCTTGTAATAAAATCTTCATCCGTCACTTTCTTTACTGCTGAGAATAAAAGCGGGTGATGTGTGATCAGCATGTCCGCACCTTCCTTGATCGCACGGTCAATCACAACATCTGTTGCATCCAGTGCCAGATAAATTCTGGACACCTCTTTCTCTGAACGTCCTGCAAGCAGTCCTACATTGTCAAATCCCAAAGCTGCTGTTCGCGGGAATGTTGCCTCTATTACCTGTATAATCTCTTTACACTGCATAATATTTCATCCCTTTCTCTGCTTCTACAAGTTCCTGTTCCAATTCTTCTTTTCTCTGACGGATCCGGTCAGAATCTTTCGCTTTCAATCCTTCTAAAATACTTTGATAAATGCGTATCTCTCTTTCCAGATACTCTCTGAGTACCGGATGTTGTTTCTCCAGCAAAAACTTTCCATATTTTAACTGAACCGTATCCCAGCACTTTACTTCTGTATCTTCGCCTGCTGTATCAGCTACCGGTGGTCTTACCTTCATCATAGGATAATATTTTCCATCTTCACAGACCATATCTTCTTCCAGAAATTCATATCCCTTCTCAAGAAGAAATGCCCGCACTTTCTCAATCTCTGACTGTGGCTGAAGGATACACTCCTCAAGCTTTCGCACCACTTCGGCTCCTTCTGTCAGGATCCGGATCACAAGTCCGCCGCCCATTCCTGCGATGACCGCAGACTGGACTTCTCCCGGCTGTAATGCCTGAAATCCATTGGAAAGTCTTGTCTCTATCTCTGCTTCAAGTCCATTCTCGCGGATATGTTCCTCTGCTCGCTGCAATGGTCCTTCATTGACATCAAGTGCAACTGCTTCTGTAATCTTCTTCTGCTGTGTCAGATAAATCGGAATATATGCATGATCCGTTCCAATGTCCGCTAATTTATAATGGGCGGTCACAAGATCTGCGACCGCCTGTAATCTTTTCGATAATTCCATCATTAATCCAGATAATCCCTCAGTTTTCTGCTTCTGCTTGGGTGACGGAGCTTACGGAGTGCTTTCGCCTCGATCTGACGGATACGCTCTCTTGTTACATCAAACTCTCGTCCAACCTCTTCAAGTGTACGTGCTCTTCCGTCATTCATTCCGAAACGAAGACGGAGGACTTTCTGCTCTCTCTCTGTCAATGTATCCAGTACTTCATCCAGCTGCTCTTTCAGAAGTGTCTGTGCAGCTGCCTCTGCTGGAACCGGTACATTATCATCCTGGATAAAGTCTCCAAGGTGGCTGTCTTCCTCTTCACCGATTGGTGTCTCAAGAGAAACCGGTTCCTGTGAAATCTTCAGGATCTCACGTACACGTTCTACCGGCATATCCATCTCCTTGGCAATCTCTTCCGGAAGCGGTTCTCTTCCCAGTTCCTGAAGAAGCTGTCTGGATACACGGATCAGCTTGTTAATCGTCTCAACCATATGAACCGGGATACGGATTGTTCTTGCCTGATCTGCAATCGCTCTTGTGATCGCCTGACGAATCCACCATGTAGCATAAGTACTGAACTTATATCCCTTGTGATAATCAAACTTCTCAACTGCTTTGATCAGACCGAGGTTACCCTCCTGGATCAGATCAAGGAATAACATGCCTCTTCCAACATATCTCTTTGCAATGCTGACTACAAGTCTTAAGTTCGCTTCTGCAAGCTCTTTCTTGGCTTCCTCATCGCCTTCTTCCATTCTCTGTGCAAGCTCAATCTCACGTTCTGCACTCAGAAGAGGTACCTTACCGATCTCTTTTAAATACATACGGACCGGATCTTCAATACTCACGCCTTCCGGAACTGACAGGTCGATATTCTCCATATCCACGTCGTCTTCCTCAGATATGATAATGTCATCCAGATCTACATCCACCTCATCCGGTGTATCTCCGCTAATGCGCAGCACATCAATGTTATTTGCCTCAAGGTAATCAAATACCTTCTCCATCTGATCTGCGTTGAGTTCCATATCATTGAAAAAATCATTGATCTCCTGGACATCCAGTATGCTCTTTTTCTTTTTACCAAGTGCAACCAGGTCTTTCAATCTATCAAGAAATTTCTGTGTAATATCGTCCATGTGTTCTTCCTTCCTTCGCTGCGCGCATCCGCAGCCTGTCTTGTTTTATTTTATCCTTATTGAATTGTAATATTCAAATTCTTCAGGTTCTCCAGCTTCCGTTTTTCTTCCATCAAATGCTGTAACCCCCGCATATCTGTCGGGTCGAGATTCATTGTCTGATGCTCAATGCTATAACTCTTCACCCGCAGGATTGTCTCTTGTAAAGCCTGTTCTCTTTCTTCCTTTGTCTTCAGCTCTTTGATTCTTGTGTTAAACAAAGAGGCTGCTTCTCTGTGATCTTCTTCCTCTGTGAAATGATTCAGGATCTTCGCAGGATTCAAGGCTCCCTGCTTTCTCTGCTCATATAAAAGTTCTGCAACCGTCCGATACAGACTTTCTGTAAAATCACCCGGGCTTATGTACTGACTGATCTGATCAAAGAGCCTGTCATCATCGATCATCCAGGTCAACAATGCTTTCTGTGAAGTAAGGATTCCGTCTTCTTTTTGCTTCTTCTCAGATCCCTCTGCCCGTTTCGGCCTTGCGACCGGTCTCGCCATTCCGGCATTCACAGCCATCTTTGCGACCATCTTCTCCAGACTTTCCCGGCTGACCCGGTATGCTGTTGCAACAGCTTCAATATAGTTGTTACGCTCCAGCTCATCTTCGAATTCAAGCAGTCTCCTCGACACTTCCTTGAAGAAATCCGTCTTGCCTTCCGGAGAATTCATATCATATTGTTTCTCCAGCATCTCCAAGCTGAACATGAATCCATTACGCGCCGCATGGATCCGCTTCTCATATTCTTCTGCTCCAAGGTTCTTAATGAATTCATCCGGATCTTTATATGGATCCATCCTTACAACTTTAGCAGAAATCCCGGCCTCCCGCAAGATCGGCACTGCGCGAAGTGCTGCTCTTGTACCGGCTTCATCACTGTCATAAGTCAGATAAACTTCCTGGACATAACGCTTGATCAGAGCTGCATGCCCTGCTGTCAATGCAGTCCCCAATGAAGCTACCGCATTCGTAAATCCGGACTGATGGAGAGAGATCACATCCATATATCCTTCGCAAAGAAGAAAGTATGGCTTTCTTGATGTTCTGGCACGGTTCAGACCATAAAGATTCCGGCTCTTATCAAAAACGACTGTCTCCGGTGAATTCAGATATTTCGGTTTCCCATCTCCCATCACACGACCACCAAATCCGATCACACGGTTATTGACATCCATAATCGGAAACATCACACGATTCCAAAACTTGTCGTACACACCCTGACGTTCATCCGTGTTGATCAATCCGGCCTGTCGAATCAGGTCTTCACTGTATCCCTTCTCTCTCAGATACTTATACAGATCATCACTGTATTTGTTCGAAAATCCCAGTCCAAACGCTGTGATCGTCTCATCTGAGAGTTCACGGTTCTTAAGATAACTGTAGGCCTGACTTCCACGTTCTGATTTCAGCTGTACGTAGAAATACTTTGCAGCCAGCTTATTCATCTCAAGAATCGTAGACTTTAAATCTGCTTTTTCCTTCGCTTCTTTCGAGTATTCCATCTCCGGAAGTTCGATTCCTGCTCTGTCCGCAAGAAACTTCACTGCTTCTACAAAAGAAAAATTCTCATATTCCATAAGAAATGTAAAAACATTCCCTCCTGCCCCACATCCAAAGCAGTAATACATCTGCTTCTGTCTGCTCACAGAAAAAGACGGTGATTTCTCATTATGGAACGGACATAATCCGAAATAAGAGCTGCCTTTCTTCTGCAGCCGGACATATCCGGAAATCACATCTACAATATCATTTCTTGATCTTACTTCTTCTATCAGTTCTTCTGAGTAGTACATGAGTGCCTCCGCTTAATGTTTAAAGAATACTCTATTATATATATTCGACAAAACTCTTCTCTTTCCTTTTTATTTTTTTAATTTTCTTCTTTTTTTCTTTTCCAATATTATTTTCCAAGCAGAACGGTTTTATATATAAAAAAACCAAGAATACTTTGTTCTGTACTCTTGGTCTTATCTTACTGCGGAAGATGGGACTTGAACCCACACGATCGCATTGATCACAAGATCCTTAGTC